>ERZ1740070.104-NODE-104-length-58685-cov-6.644090_pt1 | contig 58685 bp, 55 predicted proteins | sample MGYA00581734_ERZ1740070 | MGnify/ENA primary metagenome ERZ1740070 (study PRJEB43018, sample SAMN04849744) | marine metagenome | isolation source: floating plastic debris | place: Pacific Ocean | collected 2008-09-01 | study: EMG produced TPA metagenomics assembly... | reverse complement strand
GGCTTACTACCTGCCTATGACTTCCACGGTTTCACCGGTTTCACCGCCGCCTGATGCTGCCACGGCACCGCCTGCTGTAGCCGTTCTCAATGTGGATGGAATGATGTGTGCTGGCTGTGCGCGCTCGGTAGAAACCCAGCTGCGCCAGTGTACTGGTGTGGCTGCCGCGACTGTGAATCTGGTGACTAAAGCGGCGGCTGTGAAGTATCAGGCTGAGCTAGTTGAACCTGGGCATTTGGCTACGTTACTGACCGATGCTGGGTTTCCGAGTCAGGTCCGTCAAGGGGAAGAGTCGGGTACCTGGGCTGAGCAGCAAGAAGCTGAGCTACAGGGGCAAGGGTGGCGGGTTGCGATCGCACTTACCCTGCTAGCCCTTTCAGTCTTGGGGCATCTCCAGCATATCGGTGACCCAGGCAATCGGTTGGCTATTCCCATCCTTAGCACCCTCACCTTTCACTTTGCCCTAGCCACACTGACCCTCATAGGCCCGGCGCGCGCGATTCTTCGCGATGGCTGGCAGGGGGCGCGGCGGGCTCGCCCCAATATGAACACGCTGGTGAGCATTGGTGCCTTAAGTGCTTATGCCACTAGCGTTGCAGCCTTACTATTTCCACAGCTTGGCTGGGAATGTTTTTTTGATGAGCCAGTGATGCTGCTTAGCTTTATTTTGCTGGGCCGGACCCTGGAAGAACGTGCCCGGTTTCGAGCAACTGCAGCTCTACGCAACCTGATTGCGCTGCAGCCCAGCGTCGCTCGCTTAGTCACAGGCGCAGGGGACACTGTGGAAATTCCCATCACTCAGGTTCAGGTGGGCGATATTCTACAGGTTTTACCCAGCGATAAAATTCCGGTAGATGGGCAGATAGAGTCTGGGCAAACCACGATCAATGAAGCCATGGTGACGGGGGAAGCCTTGCCTATCAGTAAACAGGTGGGTGACTCGGTCATCGGTGGCACCTTAAATCAGTCTGGTACCATCTCCGTCAAAGTCAACCGGACTGGAGCTGACAGCACCCTGGCCCAGATGGTGGGGTTAGTGGAAGCGGCTCAAACCCGTAAAGCCCCGATTCAAGGTCTGGCAGATACTCTATCCGGCTACTTTACCTACGGTATTCTCACCCTGGCGCTGCTCACATTCCTCTTTTGGTATGGCACTGGGTTTGCCATTTGGCCCGATGCAATTTCAGCCGCGCTGAATCCCCATCACCACGGCCACTCCGTTGTAGAAACATCAAGGCTGCTGGTAAGTCTAAAGCTAGCGATTGCCGTGGTGGTGGTGGCCTGTCCCTGTGCATTGGGATTGGCCACACCCATGGCTATTTTGGTGGGGTCCGGTATCGGTGCCCAGCGAGGGCTACTTGTACGTGGGGGCGATGTGCTGGAAACAGCCCACTCTCTAGATACGCTGGTCTTTGATAAAACCGGTACCCTAACCACCGGTCAACCCTGGGTAACCGATTGCGTTAGCTATGAGGCTAGTCTGACCCAAGATGGCATCCTCCAAATCGCGGCCAGTGTTGAACAGGCCACTCGTCATCCCCTGGCGAATGCCTTGCTGACAGAGGCTACTCAACGGGGACTCACTTTGACAGAAGTCGCCAACAGCACTACGGCCCCAGGCTTAGGAGTGACAGCGACCCTAGACAAAAAGACTATTCATCTCGGTAGCGATGCCTGGTTAGCCCAAGCCAAAATCAGCACTGATGATGCTAGTGACGTTGCCAACAAGCTAAGTGCTAATGGGAACACACTGGTCTATGTCGCGATTGACAATCAATTGGTGGGGGTAGTTGCGATCGCAGATCGCTCCCGCACAGAAGCCAAATCAGTTATTCAACAGCTCAAAGACAATAATTTAGAAGTACAGCTATTAAGCGGTGATCGCCCCGCAGTCGCCCATCAGTTAGCCCAAACCCTCGGCATCGCCACCGCTGAGGGAGGAATGACCCCAGCTGATAAAGTCAAAGCGATTGAAAACCTGCAGCAGGCGGGTCACTGCGTCGGGTTTGTTGGGGATGGCATCAACGATGCCCCTGCATTGGCCCAGGCCGATGTCGGCATAGCTATGCACTCTGGTTCTGACATTGCCATGGAAACGGCAGATATTGTGCTGATGCGCGATGATCTAACTGATGTTTTGGCCGCCCTCAGTCTCAGCCGCAGTACCTTTAACAAAATTCGTCAGAATCTCGCCTGGGCCTTCGGTTACAACCTGATTTGTATTCCGTTAGCCGCTGGAGTGTTGCTACCCCGCTTTGGCATTTCCCTCAGTCCTGGCTTTGCCGGCGGATTTATGGCCTTTAGCTCCATCAGCGTAGTGCTAAATTCGCTGTTGTTGAAGTTGCAAAAATCATTGATTGACGCTGACAAAAATCTTTAAACCATCAATCAATATATCTATGCCTAGTCATTCAGGTTGCTGTTCAGCTGAGGCACGATGAAGTAAGCAAAATACATTTTGATGTTGCTACCCTCATGTCCAGCAGAAAAAATTATATCCCTGAACATGAGGACATTTAGAGGTAAAAGAACCAACTAAAAGAGTGAATGGGCAGATTAATGTTTTTGTTGATTGGATTGGAGATGTGTCTTGCTTATAGCTTTTAACCTTTCTTGTGGAGTAAGCTTTCGAACCTCAGGATTATATCTGCGTTGTGAATTTACCTTGCGTTGGATATTTGAGAAAGCATCTTTAGTTTGGCTATCATCACGTAACCAGTGAATGATTTTAGCAATCATGATCTTTTCCTTCCAATGAGCTAAATGGTACAAATGAACTATGAACTTGGTTCATTTGTACCATCTTTCTGTGAAAAAGGATCATTTTCTTTTGGTTAAGTGATGTAAATATGATGCATTGGTGATGCATGAGTGATGTTGGTATTGTAGTATCTATATGTAAGCAGTTAGTTTTTTAATACGTAACGGTTAGGTTGAATCGCTACCCCTTAAAAGATGTGAATGTCAAGTTCTAGAATCTCGCAGTCTTCCAATGATGATTCTCTTGCCTCGACTGGAGGGGGTAATCAAAGAGTGACCATTACTCTTAGTTCTTCTTCCTACGAAAAGCTTTCAGAAATTGCAAGAGAGCAAAGTATATCGATATCTGAGGCTGTTCGACGTTCCATTAGGAGAGATTTATTTATACAGAGTTTGCTTAAGGAAAAGGATGGAAAATTGCTAATAGAGTCTCCTGACGGTAGAGAAGCTTACATTTTGTTTGACGAGTAGTAATGCTTGAAAAGCAGCATAATTATCATGCAACTAAAGGATTCATCTGAGAGCAGCAGAGATTTTCTATCGTCCCGTAGTAAGTATTGTTCTGAATCTCAAGTAGTACCTGAGACAGATTATCCTCCTGCGCGCATTGTTGATGTAGGGCAAGGACGCCTGTTCTCAAAGATTCATAGGCTTAGTCATGATGAGAAAGTTCAAATTTTTTGTTTTCTGTGCAATGAACTTAATCTAAACTCATGCGGCTATCTCTCAGAACAAAAAACACGTAGCATTTCGCTTCTCAGTCAGAGAGTATTGTTGTTCTTGTTTTGTGTGTTATCTGTATTCCTCTGTGTAGCATTTTTTAATTGATTTATTAAACGGGACAATTTACTTAAAGCTTTTATCCAAAATAACTGCCATCGATTTAGCTATGGGAAAAAGAGAATTCGATCCAAACGTTAGAAAGTTGACATTGCAGGAAAGGTTATTTGAAATAGAACGCAACATAAGGCGAGGTCAGGATTCACAATGTGCGAAAATACCAAGCCCTGTTGAGTTGATAGGCGCTTCTGAACAAGTGCAAAGGAAGGCCGCTGAATTACGTCGACTATGCTCATCCAGGGGGATTAAGCCTTGGATGATAGTTAGGTGGCGTTCTCTTATAGTATCCGTTGTTGTAGTCGTAGTTGTTGCATCCTTACTAGGATGATTCATTTCATTTTATATCTCTCTCTAATTCCCTGTCTATGAGAAATCGATTAATGTAGCTAGCAATGATCTCAGCGACGTCGAGATTCAATCCGCTAACTTGAGGATGAATTATGTCATGAGTCATGATTGAAAACGCATCTTTATAAGTTTCAGTTGCAAAATCTAATTGTATGTCAAATATCTTTCCATCAACCTTATCTGGGGGAGTTGCACCACTGTCCATATAAGTAGCTACCCAAGTTAGATAAAGCTGAATATCTCGATTAAAACCCTCTTTGACTTTGTCTGATGATAGAAATTTTTGTCTTCTTCTAAGTCTTGGGAATTCATTTCTCGAGAAAATTCTATTTGTCACCTCATGAGATAATATTGAGATGTTGTTTGATAGCCAGGAAGATGCTTGTTTGTACAAATCTATCTCTTCTTTGATTAAAATGACAGCGTTCTCGTGCCCAACGAGAGACTGTAACTCGTTAATTAGATTAAGGATAGTGTCTTTGTCTTTTTGAGACTTTGTAGAAAGTTGTTGTTCAACGTGTATTCGAAGTTCACTGACTAAACTTGCTACGCTAACTAATCTTTTGCTGAATTCCTTCTCTAAACTTTCCTTAAGTTTGCCAACCTTATCTAATTTTTCTTGAGACCAACTTTCTTCGCCAGAACTGAAGAGCGTCAGAGTGATAGCGTTATTAACAATATCTCGAGCAGCTTGGTGTATTTCTCCACTACTGGTTTGACCAATTTGTGTGTCATTCAATCGACTACCTTTAATATTTATCCTCTTCTGTTCAATTTTCTGATCGTTGGAATTTTCTGGAGAGGAATGTGTCATACATCAGTTCAACGGTAAAAAATTGGAATTCTCGTCAGAAAACAGCTTACAAAGCCAAGGCTTTTCAATTAAGGGGTCAAGTGATTTCAACTATTAAATAGATAGCTTTTACTAGCAGATACTATAGCCCCAGAGCTATACCAAACCAAGGCAGTAATTGAACCAAAATTGGCTTAGCCTTAGATGCAAAGCTAGTTCCTGCATCAAGGGTTTCTTCAGCGCTTTTGACCAACTTCATAAGTCTCTGCAAAGCTGATGCACCAAATGATTTATCTGGTTCTTCTTCATGGGCTACATCTTTAGCTGCCTCTATATTTCGAATAGCACTTTTCTTCTGCTCATCTGGTATATCTGAACTCTCTAAAAGCTCTGTGAGCTTTTCCAGAAGTGCAATCACCTGGGCAGGTTCTAATTCTTCCGCAGGAGCACCAGTACCAATCGACTGAGATTGCTGAAAATTTCCATCACCTTGAGCTATCTGAAGTTTTGATACTGAACTGCCACTGATATTAACTTCATTATTACGCTGAGAAGGACTTTGCTCAGATGACATAGGTTTTCCTAACTGACATATCTATTAACGAATATATCAAGCGATTTTCACAGATATCTAGTGTTGGAAATTGTGTTGTAAAAGTTTACAGAAAATGAATTTCTCATATATTTTCATATTTGTCTTATCCCAATTAGAATTAGCTGGGCCTTCATATTGCCTGTTAAGACTATGAACACAAGCTACTACCAAAAATCTGTCACCCGATACCCCAGCTCACCCAGCATGTCTCTGAGCATCGGCATACTTAGACCAATCACATTGCTATGACAGCCTTCTAGCTTTTCTACAAAAAAGCTACCTCTACCGTCAATGGTAAACGCTCCAGCACAGCTCATGGGTTCGGCTGTGGCAACATAGTCTTCGATTTCACGATCGCTAATCCAGGCAAAATAAACCCGCGTTACCTGACACCGGGTCAGAGTTTTAGCCGCTTGGGGTGATACCAGGGTATGCCCCGTAAATATTTCACCCACCTTACCCCGCATTTTCCACCAGCGTTTAACCGCATCCTCTGGTGTTTCAGGTTTACCGTAGATCACACCGTCAAAGGCGAGTACCGAGTCACACCCCAGGACCACTGCATTAGAAAATAGAGGGGCAACCATTTCTGCCTTGCCCACAGACAGAGCTTTAACCAGCGCACATGGATCACTGAGGGTAATTTGATCCTCATCAAATTTGCTGGGCGACACAAAGTGCTGTATCCCTGCATTGAGCAAAAGCTGACGCCGTGCTGTAGACGCTGACGCCAACACAAACTGAGGAACAACCATAGGTTAATACACTGAGAATGAAGCAACTGACTGGGTCAATGAACTCTTTAGCCGCTTCCATCGAGCTTCAGGAACCGAGGCGTTAAAGGTAAATAGCTGACCACGACGTACAATGGCGCTGGCTAAGTTATGCCGCTGGCCTTCAGGGGTGCTCGCCAGGTATTCAAGAATGTAGTAGGTTTTACCCTCACCCGTCTCAACATTTTGAGCATTCAGAAGTTCCACTTCACGGCTGCCACCAGCCATTTCTGTAATGCTTTTCGATAGCTTGTATCCTACCTCGGTAGGTCCACCCAGCTCTTCCAGTGTCTTGCCCTCTGCCACTGGACTAACGACTACACTAACATTCTCAGTGGGATTAATAATGTCGTGAAACACCACATCTGGACCATTAGAGACATTGACCTCAAGCCAGCCAGTAGGGTAGCTGAACTGATAGCCCTGATAGCTATTTACGTAGTCCAGTAAACTCACAGGGGCCGAACCGCTGCAGGCCTGTAGGCCAAACATCGTGGCAAACATAAGGATTAGTGCAGCCAGTCGCTTTAGCATGGGAATACCAGTTAAGTAATGTGACACATATTGACAGCCCCCATTGTCGCATTTTGTGGAAAATCTGTGCTAACTGGCTGTGGTCTGGTTCTGAATTTTCACTCAGCCTAAACTTAGCACTCGATCGCAATAATGCCAGTGAATATAGTCATTCTGTAGTTTACTAAAGATGCATAAATGAGCACTGCGACCACTAAGCTTGATGCTATGGATTGTGTACTAAATCTTCTTTTAAGCACCAGTTTGCACTCTCAAACTCTGATGTCTGTAGAGTATGTAATTGATAAACCAGCCCTAAACTATTCTCAAATCAGTCTTAAAAATGCTTCTATGCGTCTAGATGAGGCAGAGATTCAGCAACGTATGCAAACACTGCCCGCATGGTCCACAGATGGAGAAACACTATTTTATTGCCGCACATTTAACAACTTTGTTGAAGCGATTGATTTTGTTAACAGCCTGGTTGAACCTGCTGAACAACTTGCCCATCATCCCGATATTGTTATTAAATATAATCAAGTATTCATTCAGTTGACTACTCATGATGCTCAAGGACTAACAGAGCTAGATTTTCAGCTGGCAACAAAAATCTCTCAGCTATAAAACAGACTATCTCCCTATCCACACACCTAGGAATAAAGCTCTAATCAGATTCTATGTTTTTAGCGTACAGACTTTCCACGGAACGTCTCTGCAGCATCCTATAAAATCCCTCTCCCTCAGACAGTCCCTTTCTTTCCATTTAGCTCGGATAGTCTTATAGGGGCAGGCCCTACGCCTGCTCTGGGATGAGGCACGAGATACATCGAAGAAAATTAATACTGCTGGAACTCTAGATCAAGTAGCCCTACCGAGCACAGTGTTACTCCTCAAGCTTTTTAGCAAGCTGACCCATAAAGGTTTGATGCTTTTCCGTCACAACACCTTGCTGAACTTCAGTAAGAACAGTAGCCAAGTCCCCCGCCAACAGTGCCTGAACATTCAAATCCAATCCAGGAAATATCATGCTTCGAATAATACCCTGCTCATCAGGTAGTAGCATTGTGTAGCCTTCATCTTCTAACGAGAACCAACTGATCTGACTTTCGCTCACCTGCCAGACAATATACTCTTGTACTCTATTCCGCCGATAGACAGTTTTCTTCTCATAGAGGTCATAGGCAGCGCTGCTGGCGGCAATTTCTACAACTAGCTCTGGCGCGCATTCTACATAGTCGTCGTCGCTAATGCGAGATTGCCCACCACAGGCTTCGTCAATGCGTAACAGGGCATCCGGCTGCGGTTCATTGTCTAAATCCAAACGCACTGTGGTGTTATCGGCGGCTTCGGTACCTGGTGTAAATGCAGCATAGGTTGCAAGCCAGCCCATAATGTCGCTGTGGGGCTTTCCATGACGTCGATATCTCAGCGCGGCAGGCACGTAAACAACTCCTTCGATTAATTCTGCTTTCTTTAAATGGGGCATTCCGGCATAACGACGCTCAAACTCGTGGCGGCTGAGATGATCACCATTTTCGAGGGGAAGCAGCTTTGGGGGAGATTGGCTCGCTAAGGACATTGTTTGAGCGTGTAGTTAAGATCCGATATTTCGAAAGCTATGTGCTCTAGTTTTCTGGCAACTACTACAGTGTACGTTTTTTGTATTCTGTCTCGACTGACTGACGCACCTCGTGCTGTAGCCGCTCCAGCACAGAATCTGTTTTAGCATTGTTTACAACAGTCTGCATCAGGGTTTTTATACCCTGAGGTCCCCAAGAACAGCCCTGCTCTAAATACACACGGGCGGCCTGACCTACTGCGTAAGTGCCGTAGCCAGCTGCTGCTGCCTGGGCTCCCATGGCTCCCGCATAGGCCGTCAGCCCAGCAGAGCCATCTACTATACTCCACAGAGCAGCGCCGCTTTTGCCAATGCCCAGAAGTAAACCACTGCCTAACTCACTTATCAGTAGCGTGCCTGAGCTGCGAACGATAGCCTGCCACAGTCTGCTAGCTTCAAAGCTAGTCATGGGAAAACCATAGAGCTTGGCCAAATTGCGAATCATCACCAAGTCAGAGGCAACGCCCCCTAAAAGGTCCAGTACGGCTACCGGGTTTAAGGCAACAGCTGCAGCCTTGTATTTAGCAAATTGCAAAATAATATCGTCAGCCGCAGTCTGATTTAGCTCAGCAGTCGCCTTGGCTAAATTGGTGTCAACTTGATTAGCCTGATGGAGTGTATTTAGGGCCACTAGCGTTGGACCCTCAGTTTGAAATAGCTCAACGAGAGCTGTTTTAAGCGGCTCAATCTCTGGCGCAGGGTTTTCCCATTCTTCAGTCATACGACCGTCGGGCCATTCTACTCTTACCTGCAATGGAGCAGGTTCTGCCGCTACTAGAATAATGTCATCTACAATCGGGATATCGGACTGTAAGATTGTGCTGTTGCTCTCCGTGTTGTTCTCTGTTTCAGAAGTTTCAGTAGACGCTAGCTGGGATTTGAGACGCTGTAGGTTGTTATAGACCGCTTGACGATCTGTGTCTGGATATAGGTCTGTTTTGTTAAAGACCAGCAGCAACGGTTTGCGTGTTTCGTGGAGGGTTTGCAAGGCCGTATATTCGGTGTGGGTGATGTCTCCGGCCACCACAAATAAAATTAAATCAGCCTGTTGAGCTACGTCTTGAGCAACCTGACCCCGTTCAGCTCCCTCAATTTCATCTAGACCGGGGGTATCGATTAGCTCAACTTTTAGGGTCTGCTCTCTTTCCGGAACAGCGGGTGTCCAGTAGATTGAGCGAGGCCATTGGGTAACCCCATTTAGCGGCCCTGTCTCCAGAATCTTTTCGCCCACAAGGGCATTGAGCACAGCGGACTTTCCCCTGCTGACCAGACCAAAGACAGCTACTCGCACTAGAGTGCTATCTAGCTTGTTTAAGAGGGTGGTTAGCTGGTCAATGCCAGATTTGACAGCGGCCTGACGTTTTAGTTCATCAGCATCTGAGCGGGTAAGCTCTAGCTGTGGAATATAGCGATCAATGGTTTGTCGCAAACTCTCACGGGCTTGTTTGACAAGAGGGTGCTCGGCTTTTATTGCGTTTGAGACAGGGCTTTGCTGGGTAGATGTTGGCTGCATTAAAGCGGGGTCAGTCATAGTCTACAAGAGTGCTCAGAGCTAAGAGGTTAGGCCGAGAGTTGTCGTTTGGGCGATTAATATTGAAAACACTCAATTGCCCGTTGCCCGCTTTTGCTAAAATCTCTAGTTTGCAGCAGCACTAATGGCAGGCAAGTGAGGGAGTGCTCGGGTAACAAAATCTTTGAGAGCCAATCCCTGACGGGCTTGTTGGAACAGTGTTTGGAGGCGATCTCCTAGTCCGGCAAAGTTAAGCTCAGTGGTTGCTTGCAAACTCTGTTCTTCAAAGTAGTCAATCAAAGCTAGACCTGCCAGGCGAGTGAGGTAGGCTGCGCTGACACCTTGTAGGGCACCACCCGCCAAATAGGTAGTGATGTGGGCTTTAAGCACTGTACCCAGGGCCTGAGATGCTAGCTCCACCAATCCCAATTTGACGGTTAGCTCAGCAATTGTTCCTGCCGCAGCTTTGGCCTGGTCTACAGAGAATTTTTGACCATAAATAGCGCCGAGGTCTAGGACGAGTTGGCCATTGATGGCTGCAGTCGCCAGCAGATCGACCGTGATAATTGGGTTGGCAAACGCGGTACCCGCTGCAATCCACTGCATTTGCTCGATAACGGGCATAGCCCTTTGACGACGGTATAGATTGATTTCTTGGATAATGCGCTGCTGCAGTACTTTGGTTTGCCGCAGTGTCGTTGCCATGACTAAGGGGGCTGGTTCAGCAATAAATCTATCCAGCTTCTGAGTCAGGGGGGTGATATCGGCGGTGGGTTGCTCAAAAAATTCGGCGATTTCACCTGATTCTAAATGGCGACGAACTTTGATGGGATTTGGGTTTGCTGCGATCGCAACGACCTCCACGCCCCGTTCTGTCACGCGCCCTTTAATCCGATCAAGCACCACGGCTTTATCCATCGGTGTGTACTGGTCTTGCTTATTGAGCACTACCAGCACCTGATAGCCTTCAGAAACCAGCGTTTCTAGATGATTTAATTCCGAAGCCGTCATATCGCCTGCCACCAACAACAGCACCAAGTCAGCATCGCTGTAGTCAGTGAACGTGAGTGATGGTGGCTCGTATGATGCCTGCAGACAGTTACGGAGAGCGGTCTTTCCGGTTGCCTTATGGCCAGCGATCGCAACCCTTAAATCGGTACGTTCCAAACTGTCGAGCAAGAGGTCATACTCGGTGCGATAAATTTCTGCCTGGGCGTCGGCTTTACTGTCTGCCGCTAATAGCCGATCAATGAGACCGTCTATGCGCTCTAGGGCTCGGTCAATGGTATCGCGCTGTACTTGCACCTGCTTAGGGACCGTCGGAACTACGCTGCGCTGGCTTTGCTGACGGAACCACCAGAGTCCTGAGCCTAGTGCGATCGCACCTAGGACGAACGATCCATCCATGGGCATATGATGCACCACATCTAATAACCACAGGCTGGCACTGAGACCTAAACCACCGACTAGAATAGGACGCTTAATTGCGATATCCATAAGTCCCTCTACCCAAGAGTTGCTTCTACTACATTTTATAAAGCGAGTGTGGTTCTACTAGGTGGAAAACCCCACAGAATTAATATAAGCCTTAAAGATCGGTCAATTGGCGGTGTTGTTTTTACTACCGTCTGATTGAGTCAACAGACTCTAACCCTTACAAAGAAAAGTGAGTCAGGGTGCTATAACTCAAGTACAGGCGTTTTATAGAGTTGCTCCCATGGCTGATGAGTCTGTCCTCCGGCAAAGTTTACTAATTGGCCGGTTAATGCTTGATTATGGCACCACTGAGGAACTAGGGCTGGTGGACGATCTGCTAGTAGACCTAAATCAGAGCCGTGTGGTGGCACTCATGTGTAAAGGACCGGTGTGGCAGCGACAGCGCCCTATTTTTAGCTGGAGTCAGATCGTCAGCATCGGGGACGATAGCATTGTTCTACGCACTCAAGATTCTGCACCCGCGAATGCGGCAGCCCAGTCGATGATGGGGCTAGAGGTGTGGACCGATACAGGCAACTGTGTGGGACAGATTGTGGACTATCGGTTTGAGCGGAGTGGGGCTGTCGTGCAATATCTATTTGCGCAACCCGGTCAGTCAGGACTGTATGGATTAGCCCCCGAGGCAATTATTAGTGCTGGGCGTAAACGGATGATGGTGGCGGCTCAGTCGGTTGAGCAGGCTGATTACTATGCTGATGAAGCCGTACCCATCGATCAACAGGGCTGGCAAACAACGGCTCAAACCACCGCTCAATCGTTAGCCGATCAAGTGCAGCAGCGGGCACAGGACTGGTCGGACTATGCTCAAGAGCGTTGGCTCCCCGATGATTTAGATGAGCAACTGCAGTCAACGACTCGGCAGCTGCAGGATCGGAGCCAGGGATTGCGATCTCAGTTTACGCAGCAGTTTTCTAAAGCAAAAAAACGGATCGGCCCTATCAATAAAGCGTTGGAAAATACTGTAGAAAATGCCCTCGATAAACTGAATAATCAGCCAGAAAGCGCCGAATCAGCTATCGATATTGATTCGTTTGAAGTGTGGGAGGACGACGACTGACCTAGGCAATGGCCCGCTCGCCCCTGTTTGCCCGACGTTGGTTAATGGTCATAACCACATCGATATCACTCAACGCACCGGAGCGATCACCCTGGTCAAATCGAATCAAACTGCGGTTGAGATAGGCATCTGAAAACTGTGGCTGCAGCTCCAAAGCACGATTAACATCGGCTAAAGCGCCCTCAGTATCATTGAGGCGAAATCTCACCACGCTCCGTTCATTCAAGGTGTGTGCGGCGTCAGGCTGCAGGGCTAATGCCTGGTCAAAGTCCTTCATTGCGTCCTGATAGTTGTTGAGATCTACATGAATGCGACCCCGATGCACATAGGCATTCACTAACGATGGATTTAGACCAAGCGCCTGGTTAACATCTGTCAGTGCCCCGGTTAAATCTCCTAGGTGCTGTCGAATCCCTCCCCGATGGCTGTAGGCTTCCGGGCACTGAGAATTTAGCTCAATCGCCTTGCTAAAATCGGTGGCTGCCATCTCATAGTGATGCGTATACAGCTGGACTAACCCACGGTTGATGTAGATAAAGTCATGATTTGGCTCCATACGCAACGCCTCAGTGTAGTCATCAAGGGCTCCACCAAAGTCTCCTAGATTGGCGCGTGTATTGCCTCGATTGTTTAGTAGGGCCAATTTACCCGTAGTCGGACAATCCTGAAGAACATGACTCAATTGCTCCAGGGTCTGGGGGTAAACATTTGTGAGGGCAGGATTGAGCCGCAGCGATATACAGTAGTCCTTCATCGCACCTGCATAGTTTCCAAGCTCTGTCTGTAATGCTGCTCGGTTGTTGTAAGCGTCTGCAAAGTCTTTATCAAGTGCGATCGCTTGGTTAAAATCTGCCAGAGCTTGTTTATGATTTGCTTGGTAAAAGTGGGCCAGCCCCCGCTGATTGTAGGTGGTGGCGCAGGCTGGTATTAGCGACAACGCTCGATTGAGATCAGTGACGGCTAGCTGAAAATCACCACACCGCAGCCAGGCCACACCTCGCCATAGATAGCCTCGAGGAAAATGGGGCTGTAGCTTAAGGGCATAGTCAAAATCCCGAACAGCGCCTTCATAGTCGCCCAGATCCAGACGCAGTAGGCCGCGATTGCAGTACCCTCGCGTCGATAACGGCGTCAGCTGAATGCCATGTTCAAAATCTTCTAAGGCCGCATCTGTATGACTCAGTTTGCGGTGAGCATTCCCTCGATTGATATAGGCCGATGCATAGTTGGGGTCAAGGTGAATCGCCCAGCTTAGATCTTCAACAGCAACGCTGTGGTTGCCTAGTGCGTAGTGGGCGCATCCTCGGTTGTAATAGGCTTTGGCGTAGTTTGGTAAATACTCAATGACAGTATTAAAAAGTGCGATCGCACCCGTACAGTCACATCGCCGTGCCAGATCTACCCCTTGATTCAACAAGTCTTTTGCAGTCATCTGGTCTCACACTCACCACAACTTTAGAAACGTCAGCCACAGCTCAGCTCAGTGAACTTAGATGCACTTAATAACAACAGACATCAGATAAGAAACTTGTGTCTAATAACCTACATATTCGAACTAGACGTAAGCCATCCAGCCAATGTCCCCGCTTAGGATATTTGCCCAACTCAGCTGCCGCTAACCCTTAAGTTGCTCAACCCAAGGTAGTAAAGGGGCTCTTATGTTTACAGCAACAGCGCTAGCACGATCACTAAACAAAATCCTTGTATAAAAAATATTTTATCCCTGAAACGGTCTAAATAGAAGCCATGCCAAGTTTATTAACACCCCGTTGTCAGCTGTTTTGCATATTGCCCATGCTCAGTCAGCAGCCGAGCTAAATCTATGGTGGCGAGCTGACCAGCTTCTACTACGCAACGCCCATGAATAAAGCTGTAGCTAACTTGAGGAATTTGACAAAAGATTAAAGCCGCTACTATGTCAGCATGGGTTCCTGCAAATTCCGGTCGATCAATATCAAAAGCAACAAAATCGGCAGCCATGTTAGGAGCTAAATAGCCAATATCATCTCGCCCCAGAACGTTCGCCCCACCACGGGTTGCCACTTCTAGAATTTCCCTTGCTGTCATCGCAGCGGCATCTTCCGCAGCCACTCGAGCCAGCAAAAAAGCAGTACGTGCTTCCTGCAGCATATGGCTCGCATCATTTGATGCAGCCCCATCCACTCCTAGACCCACCCGTACTTTACGATCAAGCATTTTACGGATAGGGGCAACGCCGCTAGCAAGACGCATATTACTACAGGGGCAGTGAGCAACCCCCGTACCTGTATGACCAAACTTTGTGATTGACTCATCGCTCAACTTTACACAGTGAGCGTGCCACACATCATGACCTAACCACCCAACTGCTTCTGCATACTCTCCTGGTCGCAGACCAAATTTTTCTAAGCTGTACTCCACATCTGAAGAGTTCTCTGCTAAATGAGTGTGTAAACGCACACCATCGTAGCTACGAGCCATATCTGCACTGACCCGCATTAAATCCTGAGATACTGAGAACGGTGAACATGGAGCCAATGTAATACGTACTTGAGCATACCGTTCAGGATTGTGGTACTTCTCAATCAGACGCTGACAGTCCTTGAGAATATCACCTTCATTCTCAACAATTGCATCTGGAGGTAATCCTCCTTTACTTTTGCCCAAACTCATACTGCCACGACTAGCATGAAATCTCAGACCCATGCTCTTTACCGCCTCAATCTCCTCATCTAGAGTGCAGTCATTAACAAACAAATACATATGATTGCTGGCAGTAGTGCACCCTGTCAGAATTAGCTCAGCCGCAGCAAGTTGACTACTAAGTCGCATTCCCTCTGCAGTTAACCTAGACCAAATAGGGTAAAGGGTGTTTAACCATCCAAACAATTCACTATTTTGAGCTCCTGGGACTACCCGTGTCAGATTCTGAAAAAAGTGATGATGAGTATTCACCATCCCTGGCATCACAACATGGCGATCTCGCAAATCCAACACCTGATCGGCTGTATTCGTCAGTTCATCAGTGCTGCCCACCTGTTCAACCACATGGTCGCGAATCAGCATTGCTCCATGACGAATCTCACGCCGGTGCTCATCCATCGTTACCAAAGTATGAATATTTTTAACTAGTAACGTTGTCATGGGTATCTGCCTTGAAAGTATGGCCACCATACTACAGGGAGCTGTTTGGATAAGCTCAGAGATCAAAATATTTGATCAGGCATTGGCATGACATACAAAAGGCATGGATCTGGCAAAAATTGCCAGATCCATGCCTTTTGTACAGTTAATTTATACGTTACTCTTGGTGAGGTTTAAAGCAGAGCATTTATCATCCAATAACGCACTTTATTCGGATGTGCTTCTGCCAGAACTCAGCGCTATGAGACTGATGAGCTAGCATAAGTGCGTTGTTGACCAGTCACGTCATCAAGGATTTTTTCTAATGCTGTTGCTGCAGCATGCTCGGTAAAGTGCTTTTGCGCATAGGCTTTAGCATTTTGTCCTAAACGATTACGTAACTCTTCATCGTGCCAAAGTGTTGTGATGGCTTTCTTTAAGCTCTCGACACAACCAGGCTTTACAAGCCAGCCAGTTTCGCCATGCTGAATGTAGTCACTCATACGGTAACAATCACTCACAATGATGGGTCGCCCCATATGCATAGCTTCAATAACGGTGACATGGCCAGCCGCTGTAACATCAGGTTTATCCTGCAAAGGAATTACATTTATGCGACCTTCTTGAGCAATTTTGTGACAGTCTGCCCGCGATATACCAAAAGGTGTTTGCACCCGTTTGGGGATGTCGATACCCTCTAGTGCCGACTTGCCAGATGCCACAATAGTTGGGATGTCGAGCTCTTCTACAGCCTGGAAAAAGCAGGGAAAATCTCGATGAGCTGAGCCTAGAGATGCTATAAACGGAGACTCTTTATCTTCTGCATAGTCTCCTTCAATGCCAGCACAGGGGAAAGGAACAAACTCAAATCTATCTTTTGGAAGATTTAACCACTCGCTGTAAATGTCAATTTCTTGACGACTGTGGACAACAAATCGATCAATTTGTCTCAGGCTGAGCTGAGATAACCAGCGTCTTAGCGTGCCGACTTTATAATTGCCAACGTTAAAGGTCCAAGCGACGACAGGCTTGTTTGACCGTAGCAGAATCTTTTGTAAGCCAACAACGGTAGGTAGCTGGGGAAATAAGGTAATAACACCGCTGGCATCACTGTTGAGAGCAGATGATGCATGATTCCAGTGAACCATCCACTGTGAAAACGTAGTGAATTTCACTTTTCTATCGTGCCAGTTTGTAATTGGTTGAGAGCGCTTCATCAACTGGAAATCATATTTTTCCTCTGGAACCAAGCGACTTAACCAAATATGATTATCAATATGTTCTTGGCTAAAATATGCAGCAATAACAGCCCATTTCATATGCTAACTACCTCACAGCCTTTCTGTATAGATTATGTAACGCCACTTTTCTTAGGCAGGATTAAAGAATTTGAATTGTCAAAAAACCTTCTCTAAGAACAAGTTGTAAAGTTTAAATTGTGTAGCTAAACGCTTCAATGTCTTTCTCGTACTTTTCCTCTAAGAAGTTGATATCGTTTAAGCTAAAGTATTTTCTCCAGTCTCTATACTTCCGCTTAGACTTATTGGCATGGGGCAAAGAAACAGAGCTACCTATCTTTTGACAGATAAACTCCCAGTCAGTGCTAATGTCCTCTAGCCGGCCTACATAATCAACGATAAGATTCTCACCTGTTTCGTCGGCTAGCTGTTGGAACTGAGACATCGTTCCATAGGATTTCCAGCATTCTTCTGAATGAATAAACTCAGATACTGTACTACTGTTGAGACAAGCGACGATGCCTGGCCATCTAAAAGCATCGTATAGCTTAGGCAGCTGAGTCAATGAAGGAGGAATCGTTTTAACCTGGTCTATGGAGTACATCAGCTTAATCGCGGTTCCCCTGTAGCCTCCCAGATAATACGTTTTCAGATATTCGTAGAATGACACCATCCGATCAATGGGATGTCTAACTATAGAGAAGGTAAAGTATTCATCCCAAAGCGTTTCACCCATTAGGTGTTTTATCTCAGCAGCCGATGAATGCTTATAAATACCAAACTTTTTCTCATAGACTTGTTGTATCTTTTCTCCATATTTTGTGCTGCCCAGAATGACGTCATTCCACGCTGTTTCCTGGTCAAGCGCACGCTCAATACTAGTTCCACCGCACTTATGCAGATGGACAAACACAAATTTTTTACTGTTAGAAATTAAGGTCATCCTGGGAATCTAGTTAAAAATAATACTCGTGATATATAGCTCTTCTGTCTGTGCGCATTAGGCGGTTTTCTGCTTTTGGATACGCTAACTTTTAGAATCCCTTGGCAAAATTCATAGCTACCTGTTCCAACTGCCTATAGAATCTCGTTGGGAAGAGATATAGAAAATAGGCGGCTGCCATTGTAATCAGCGTTTTCTTTGGCTCCTCAAACAAGATGCGTAGGTCACATGCCAGAGCTTTGTGAAGCATTTCAACAGCTAATTTACCGTCTCTCATACTAATTGCACGTCGAGCGATATATCTTTGAAAATAGGCTTTAGTAAGATCGACAACATCAGCAAAGATTTCTGGGTAAGCTGTGTTGTACTTATCGATGATTCTCTCTAGATATTCATATTGAAGCAGAACGCTGGCGGATAACCCACCGGGATTCACACGATATAGAGTCAGTAGTTCAGGGATGCCCTCACAATCCCACTTAGTTTCTACGGCTATTCGCAACCAGCACTCAACATCTTCAGCTCTTTTGAAGCTTTCATCGAAGTAAAAGATTTCCTCAGTCCCGTAGAGATTATCCTTAAACTCAATGTCCTTGAATACCTGCTGCTTGAATACGGGTGATGAGCCATTGCCAATAGGGTTGCGACGGAGAATGTACTGAGGCGTAATATCCTTTATCTTTGTGGGGATTTGTTTGAGACCCGTAGACTTATCATGCTCATCAATTAGCTCAGAATAACTAAAACTAATCCCGATTTTAGGATTGTTCTCCAGATGATTAACATGTTTTTCAATCTTGTCTTTTGTCCAGAGATCGTCTGCATCGATTAAAGCAACATAGTCACCAGTTGAGTTTCTAATACCTGTGTTTCTCGCACCGGCTAGTCCTCGATTAGCTTGTTGAATAATTTTGATTCTCGGATCGTCAAATCGACGACAAACATCAATACTTTGGTCGGGTGAACCATCATCAACAATAACAACCTCAAGGTCACTATACGTCTGTGCTAGAACTGACCGTATCGTTCGCTCTACATAATCCTCAGCCTTGTAGACCGGGATGATTACAGACACAAGCTTTTTGTTCATGAAAATTCTCCCTCTCCTAAAGAGGCACTATCTGGCTAACGTATACATATTGAAAGCACTGTTTTCAGACGAAAGTCGGAGATTTCAAATGTAGACTCTTAATCGAGCTCTGATCATCCTAGATTATCTTAAAGGTTTTATTAAACTAATTTTGAAGCCTAGAGATATTTATATTTTTGGGTGAAAGATCTGATTTCGTAAACTTTTAGAGAGGGTATAGATCTTGACAGAAATAGGCTCCTTGTTAGTTTTGGAGTCAAAACTAAGCCACTCTCTCTGGCACTGCAGACTCTAAGCTATACTCCGGTTCACTCTCTGGTTTCTCAGACCATGTTGATAGTATTTGTACAGAAGACAAGGATGCCCAAACATATAAAATCCATGAATCACGAATAAAAAGATTACTTTCTGTCATATTACTGAGTGACAAAAAGACTAAAACAAGCACTGGAAAAATAGCATATGACTGTTTAGTAAGTCTGACCAATTGGACAGACTTTATTATGGTGATCAAAAAACTGCCAAAGAAAAGAATGCCACCAACCCAGCCTACAGACAGTAAAATCTCTAGAAATCCGTTGTGTGCGTTAGGGGCAGGCCAACCAACGATTTGTCGTAGAAGATCGGCAGGTCCTCCAGCTGGACCCCAAAACCCTTCATATCCATAGCCAAACAATGGCTTAAGGGAAATCATATGCCAAACAGCTGGCCAGATATCGTTTCGACCCGATAGGTCAGTCCCTTTGCCAAACGCACCTAGCAAACTGTCGGCATTTGCCTGAATATAAATAGAGGCTCCACCTGCCAGTAAGACAATAGAGCTTACGGCAATCACCATATATCTGTAGTTGAGCTTTAGGGTATTACAGATGAAAAATGTCAGTGCCATTGTAAATGTTGCTAAAAGCGCAGTCGTTGAGTTGGATGCAACAACCATAAAGGCTGAGAGCAGCATGACACCACTAATGATTAACCGTCCTCTACGTTGGAAAATACCTATATACTGGGTCGCTAGTAACAGCACTGTGGTCAATGCCATTTGTGCCCCCAGTTGATTTTTATGGGTGTGCACACCGCGCCATGAACCGGTGTGTGGGGGAAGGTGCATAACCCCATACTTTGGTAGTAAAGCTCCAAATAAGAAACAGACAACTGTGTTCATACACAGGGCGATAGCTAAAAAGCGAAGCTGCTGCTTAAAGTTAAAGCTGAGTGAAAAGAATACAGAAAATGCGGTTGAGCCTAAAAATAGAATACTCCGACGTGAAGAAATATTAGGACGCGCTGACCACTCTGGTGAGAGGAAAACAAGTAACAGAAATAATATCAAGAGGAGAGACTGTGGACTAGAGCGTAGCTTAGCTAGGATAAGTTTCCAACGTAAAATCAAACATGCAGTAGCGATCGCATATATCATCATGCTGATTGCCGGCAGTAAGAAATTACTCTGAGCCTGGCTAACATCTACAATCTGACCAGCACCTCCACCAGTAATCAAGTTAATGGGATTGCCTATGAAAAACCATAGGCTAAAACAGACAAAAGTATATTCTATGAATCTTGGGATCTTTAACATGACGCCCCCATTATTTGAATCTCAGAACAGCTATTGGCAACTATATGTAAGCCCTATACGTTTTCAGTGGAAATAGTCTGGATATTTTTTCTAAATACTAAATTTAATGACGTTGAATGTCGCTAATTTGAGATAAACCAGCAAAGCTAGACCTACTAACTTAGGTGTTTTATACAGATTTTTCCAATTGCTAATCAATGCTCGATTGACAAAAGAAACACCCAGAAATGCTGACAAATTTAGCCGCAATGTCTGTCTAGCTAAATATTGAAGCTGAGCCGCTTGCGCCGCTTGATAATGTTCGTCGACCAAGCTAGGTGCTTTTTGACGAGCCTTTGTCATCAATGTTACCCAGCCCTCTTCCATTTTCTTCAGTGTTGAAGATAAACCAGAGGAATGTAGACGGTATTGGACTAAGACCTGATCGATACCTTCAATTTTCCAGTGGTTTTGAATGGCGAGTCTAAATAGAAGATCAATGTCTTCGTTGTACTGCATCGAGGTATCAAAGCCATCTAACTCTTGAAAAACTGACTTTCGGATAACGAGATTGGATGTCGTCACCGTGGGATTGCTATAAAACAGATCCTGTGGTTTGAGAGTATCGACAATATTATCAGTAAGTTTGTTAGTGGTTGAGCCGTCAGACTCGATCAATTCAACCCTTGAAAAGCTTACGCCCACCTGTGGATGAGACTTCATGTAGTCAACATGAACTGACAGTTTGTCTTTTAGCCAAAGGTCGTCTGAATCTAGAAAGGCAATTAGCTCACCCTTCGCAATCTCAGTACCTAAATTACGAGCTACAGAAACACCCCCGTTTTCTTTAGAAATAAGACGAACTCTGCTGTCTGATTGACTATATTCGCTGACTAATGTTGCCGTGTTGTCTGTTGAGCCATCATCAATGACTAGCAACTCCCACTCGGAATAGGACTGCTCCATAACGGACTGGATTACCTCTGGCAGAAAGACAGCGGCGTTATATGCCGGGATAACAACTGAAATGAATGGAGTTGATGTCATGATGATATGCCGAAAAGATTCATCAAATTCTAGGATTAATCAATAGGTATTAAGAAGGAGAGAATGCCCCTTTGCCAGAAAATACGGATCTTGATACTACAATGCTAAATATGGGGAGAAGTAAAAGATGAACTCCTAAGACAACGGCTGCGACTACAAAGATATTGAATTGTGCGGCTACTATAATTGCCGCCGTGAATATCACCGTGAAGAAAATATTCCATTTCAGGCCATCCATACCTCGGTCGACGGCTAGCAGTAATTGCTCTGCAACTAGGGCAAACGGTCTAGGCAACGCAGACAAACAAATCATAATCAGAATTGGAATTGCAGGAATCCATTTCTGACTAAATACAATAGGTACATAAAATGGAGCTAAACTGCTCTGTAATAAAACCAATGGAAATATAATAGCGGCACAAATTTTTACGCTTCTTGAATAGCTTTTTTTCAGAGAAGACAGGCTATCTCGCGCCTCACACAGATAGGGAAAGACAGAGTTAGAGACCATATTGATGGCTGTGAGACTCAATCCCAGTCCTGCATTAAAAGCAAAGAAGTAAAGACCTAACTGTTCAACACTAAAGAAGCGGCCAATCAGCAGATAATCAATGTTTGATCTCAGATAGTTGAGCATTTCAATGCCCAAAGGATATTTAGAGAAATCAAAGATTGCTCTCCATCCTTTTAGAGTGAATTTTCCAGTTGGACGCCAAGAATGATTTCTTCTGTAGACAATCAACCAACATGCTTGAGCAATCATCAATGCTGAAACCACACTCCAAATTCCCATGCCCATCAGCGCTAGGATAATCAAGAGTGTCTGACTCACAACAGAATTAAGGGCAGTCGCTATGGCACCAATTTTTAGCTTATTCTCGCGTCGAAGTAGTGCGTCTTGAACCGCGTAGAATGGGTTGACTAAGTAGGTGGTTGCCATCACCATGATGGGCAATATCAGCCTGTTATTTTCATAAAACAAGGCAATGGGGAAGGCCATCAAACATTGGAGAAGAAAGATTCCTATACATAGAATCCAGTTTGTCCAATAGGCTGTGTCTATTAGGTCGTTGATTTCTTCTTTGTCGGCTTGAATTATTTTGGGTGCAATTCCACCTTTTTGTATAAAGACGTTTGAGAAATCGGTGACGGCAAATATAATTGCCATCAGACCATATTCTTCGGCAGATAAGACTCGACCTAAAACAACTACGATAGCGATACGGATAACCCGCCTAAAAATTTGACTCGCTGTTAGCCAACCGATATTTTTGACTAGCTTGTCAGAAAATAATCGCTTCAGTTTTTTTTGCATTATTGTGCAAGTTTTTAGAATAAAGAGTAACTATATAGTTGGTTTAGAATCGATTCTCTTAGCTGTAAATAATGCCAGTCTTATAATGCGGTTAAGCTCCTTATGTTATGAGGGCTCAACCGCGCTCTATTAATCAAAAAGTCTAAGTAAAAAACCCAGTGGATTGACCAAGCGAGCGGCTAAGTCTAGAACTGAACCGCTGGTTGTCTTGGGTACTACAATAACGTCACCATCTTGAACTTGATAAGTATCTACTAGATTGCGAAGATCAACAACTTCTTCTACTACTTCGCCAGTGGCTTCATCCATGCGCACAAAGGCAACATCTTTTAATCTGGCATCATCGGTAGGACCGCCTGCGATCGCAACCGCACTAGATAAAGAGCTATTAGGTGATACTGCAACTTCTCCGGGGTTTGTTACCTCACCGACTACACGAACACGGACTGTATCTGGAGCTAAACTCGATCTTGCTAGTAACTGGCTATCCATGACTTCACCTTCGGCCAATCGAGGCACAAAGACAAGATCACCATCGCGCAGCAGCATTTCTTCCGGTAAGCTAGCCGTCCACAGAGCATCCCAAAGATTAATCTCTGTGTTGACTGTTTCACCGTTAGGTAGTTCACGGACGACAATAACGTTTCGAATGTCTGCTGTCCGTCTAACTCCACCAGCTTCCACTAGTGCCTCACTGACTGAAGGAGGAGCATAGGCAATTTCAATGTCTTGATTGACATTAGTGGTATCCTGCAGCTGAACTGGACCAGGACGATACACTTCTCCAGATACGTTAATAACAACAGGACGTAGAGAATTTAAGGAGACAGAGACGGCTGGGTCAACCAAAATTCTATCCAAAATCACTCTTAGTTCTTGAGTCAGTTGGTCAGTGGTTTTGCCTTCTGCATTGACCTTGCCTACGATAGGCAGAGCAATTGTTCCATCGGGTAGAACTGATAAAGGCCCGGTGTACTCTGGATATCCATAGACACTCACCTCGATACGATCTCCAGGTCCTAGCAAATAAGATGACGAAGCCGCATAGCTAGTGGGTACAGAATTGAAGTTGTTAGGAGGAACTGCTTGACTAGGTACGGGCTCTGGCGGCAGCGTAGTTTCTTGTGCCAGTACTGCTGTAGATGTACAGCACATCAATCCAAGTGCTAAAGGTATAGATTTATATAAGTGCTTGTAGCTTAGTTGGAACATCGGTTTTAAGGTCGTTTTAGGATAGGAATGCCCTTCACAAAAGCAAGGGACCCTTGCAAACACAAGGGATATAAGCTCAACTAAAATCTATAGTCGACCATTTACATTGGCTGAATTGCTGACGGTTTGGCCGTTGGCAACGTTAGAAAAGTTTGGCTGCTGCGGCTCGCTAACCCTGTGCGTCTGATTATTGTAGAAATAGCGATCAGAGTTACCTTTTACATTGATTCCATTGGCTACTAGTCCTAATACATTCTGCTGGGACTGTGCCAACATCTTTTTGGTGGCACGAATGTTATCAGCATTTGCCATGCCAGGACGCATAACAAGTAGAACCCCGTCTGTTGCTCGTCCGATAGTGACAGCATCAACCAGCCCTAAGATTGGTGGGCTGTCAATGATGATATAGTCGTACGCTTTTTCACTCGCCTGAAGCAGCGATGTGATCAGCTGAGACTCTAAAACAGCTAGGGGATTAAACGGAATAACACCAGCCGTGAGGATGTGCAGATTTGGCTCTTGGGGGACAATGACATCTTTGAGTGGCACTTGTCCTGAGGCAAAGTTGCTCAGTCCTTGTACGTTGGGTAAATCCCAGATATGATGCTGTGTCGGCTTACGAAGATCAGCGTCAACCACTAAAACAGAATGACCGAGATGAGCGAGCGTTACCGCTAGGTTGGCTGCAACTTCTGACTTGCCCTCACCGCCTACTGCACTAGTTACTGTGATTGTTTTAACACGGGTACCAACGCAGGAGAACTTGAGATTTGCTTGCAAAGCCTGATAGGCATCCAAGACAGCGGAATGCTCTGTGTTTCTCACCAGAATGCTGGGAACATCTGAACCTCTGGCATTGGCTCTCTTCCAGGCAGGAATAATACCTAAGAGGGGATACTCGTATAGTTCTTGACCTTCCTGTACGGTCTTGACAGAACGATCCACAAGATCGACTAGGAATGCCGCGATTAGACCCAATAAGCTACCGATAACACCACCTGCTAGTAAGAATAGCTTGAGTGATGGACCGACAGGTTCGCTGGGAATCAGGGCGGGCGAAACTATGCGTGCGTTTCCAACGTTCTGATTTTCCAGTACCTGAGCCTGCTGAAGATTTTGTAGCAGCGTTTCAAAAGTGGTTTGTGCTGCTTGAAGCTGGCGATCTAACGATCTCTCTTGCTTTTCTAAAACCGGAATGACCCGAGCCCGACTTTGCTGACTCAATCGAGCATTGGCTACCTGTTCGACCTGCTGTTCTAAACCTGACTGTTCGCCGTCAAGCTGTAAGAATGCTGCAATCAGATCTTGTTCTAGCTGTCCTGACTGGAGATCGTCGGCAGGTAGATTTAACTCATTTGCGCTGAGTGTTATGTCAAGACGTTCTTGAAGTAGAGCCTGTAGCTCAGCTTCTTGATTGCGTAACGTAACAATTTCAGGGTGCTCTTCGCGGTAGCGAGCCCGAGCCACGCTGAGATCAGCTTGCACTGTTTGCAGTCCCTCCAGCGCACTTTGAATGCCAGGAGACTCACTGACAAGCCCAACGGCGAAGGCTTCGTCAGAGCTAAGTTTAAGTTTTTGCTGAAGTTGAGATGCTTGAGCGGTTCGATCGGCTAGCTGGGATTTTAGGTCAATCAGTGCACTATCTAATGTGAAAAGTGACTCAACTAAATTGCGCGACTCTTCTTCGAGATCGACAATGTTGTTTCCTTCCTTGAATCTACGTAGGGCAGCTTCCGCTTCGTCAACGGCCGCTTCAGATTCAGGTAGCTGGGCAGTGATAAATTCCTGGGCTGCCACGGCTGCAGCACGATTTGTCTGGATATCGTTTTCAATATAAACATCCGACAGAGTATTGACCACTCTAGCTGCTAGTTCTGGATCCTCTGATGTGTAGGTAACCCTGAGAACGTCTGTTCCTGGAACTCCCGTAACCGTAAGGTTAGCTAGCAGTTCCTCAGGGCTAAGCAGCTCGCCATCATCATCCTGTAGCTTTAGCGTTTCGATGACTTGCTGGACCAGCGGAATAGATTGGAAAACTTCAATCTGAGTGTCAAGCGGATTGTCTAAATTAGTCAGGGCTCTAAGCTCCCTTGCTCCGCCTTCAAACCCCACCAAGGATGATGCCTGGTTGGATAGTTCGAATAAAAGCTTTGACTGAGCTTCATACTCAGGTTTCTGAGTAATGCCAGCGCCGACTGCAGCAGTCGTTGTCAGGCCAAAAACAGTTAGAGCAATTAGCCAGCGACGCTGCAGCACTCGCCAATACTTCTGTAAATCTATTTCTATCTCTTTAACAGAGTTATCTTGAGATGCCATTGAACCTCACTGGGGGAAGGAACTAATTACAACAAAAAGGGTAATGATACTAAGCGATATCAGATACTAAATCTGAATTTCAACTATATAAATTGCAACAAATAATTCTATTGATAGAAGAAGATACTGAGTCCTAGACAAAGGTCCTAACTAATTACACCTATATGTAACTGGCCCCAGAGATACCTAGAGACTTCGCTTAAATATCTTCAATAGAATTATGCCCATTTTTTCAAATGAACCAGTGAATAACCGTGAGAATTCGGTAGGAACACAAGAACTTCACGGTGCTTATCAATTTTCTAAAAAACTGATAAAGCCTCAGGGTAGGCCATAGTGTTGATAACACCGTGGCTGTGGCCAAATCAATATGGCTCACTTTAATATTTCGATCTTGGTTCCTGTAAATCAGAACATTTCGCTGCTTCTTGTAGACTTTGCCAAAAATTATATAAATCTGACAAAACCTTTATCAGCCGAGGTTAAATCGAAAATATAACTACAATGTTTTCACCGAATAAAAGTAAATCACTGGAATAAGAAACACCCTGATATCGCAATGGTTTGAGTACGATGTGCCAACAAATATTTGCCAAGCTTACAGTTGACCCTGGCCCAAATCTTAGTTTTGAAACTAATGCCAAAACTGATCTGAATCACTACCCTTGCAAATCATGATCAAGCACGTACGTAAATTAGATACACGTAAGTATTGTTTGATCATTGTTACCTGACTATAGCTAATGAATCAAAATAGTCTGATTAAGTTCCTGTCTTGATTTGCCAAGTTCTTGTTAATTTTGTGTTTGGTAACTACTGACCTGATTTTTTACAACCTATCTATCGATAAGCTACTCGGCTGTTTCTGTAGAGTTTGCGGGCACTTCACCCTCATTGCTGGTCGAGTTTTCAGATTCTGGCAGAGGCTCTGCCGTAGCCGGCTCATCCTCACTTTTAGCAATCCAGTCGTTGACTGGACGCTCAATGCCATTTTCTATGTCCTGGGGTATTAGAAAAACCTCAACCGGATCGGCTTCTGTCACATCAGGGGTTGTCATCGCATAGAGCGATGTGCCGCTAAAATCTTCATCGCCAATGGCAAGCGTGTAGTCTTCGTCATTGACTGTTAGGTTTACGGTTGCTTTTGGATTTTCCAGTCCGTAAGTATCTAGCTGATCTGACGGGGTTGGCAACGTTTCTTGGATGGTGTCGTTGGTAATGATGTTGAGCAAGAAGGCAACCGAAGAGGGATCTGCAGGAGTTTCTTCAGGCTCAGTCATTTGCCATGAATTATCTATTTTGGTGAAGGCAAGTGTAGTATCATCTCGTTCTATGGTGAGGACACTGACGTCAGATTCGGCAAAATCAAACAGAGTTTCACCGCTACTAGACTTTCGACCTCGTTGGGTTTCAAAGATGGCAACCGTCGCTGTTAGTGCGATCGCAACACCCAACAAAAATCCTGTACTGCGCTGTATCTTCACGATTTTTCTCCTTAGCGACGACGGAACCAAGTCACCCCAGCACCGAGGAGACCCACTAGCGGGAAGACACCTAATGCGAGAACAATGACTAAAAACTGTCGTGACATCGTCATGACGATACGTCGATTTGTGATCTCTTTTGGACGAATGGACAAAATAGAATCTTCTAGATTGCTAAGCCAGGTAACACTATTGAGAAAGACATCTCCATTTAGCTGCTGGTCAAAAAGCCCGTCCGTTGCAAATGTAGCATTGCCAATTACAATCAGGCGTGCTTCATTATTGTTTGTTGCTTCTGTCGCTTCAGTCGGTTCTGGGTCAGGCAGGTCTTCATCTGGCGTTTCCTCTGGTTCAGCCGCGTCTGTTGGGTCACCAGTCTCGGTAGCTTCAGATGTTGGTTCTTCTGTAGTGCTTTCTGTATTGTTTGCATCCGGGTTAGCTTCTCTAGTTAACACAACACCGATATTGAACGGGCCTTCTGGGGAATTTTGCGTGTCTACATTGAGTTCACCGGTTTCAGAGAGCGCTTCGGCATAGCTTTGGGCGTTACTAATCAGTAGTGGTATGGCGTCTACTCCCTCCCTAGGTTCTATGAAGACCGGTCTAGCCAGCGGATAAAAGGAACGACCGCTACTAAATGCTTCTGTAATAGGATGGTCGCCATAATCAGTAACCAACGGTGCCGCAGGCCCCAGCCCTACAATTTGCCCCGTGTTAGATGCGTCTACGATGAGTTGCTCATCTAGGGAGACCCCCCAATCGTTTAGCAATGGGTCCAGTCCGGGCTCTGTTTGAGGATCAACCATGAGCAGCACGCTGCCCCCTTGATTCAAATAGGTTTCTAGGGCTTCTATTTCAGGTTCAAAAAATGCCTGTTTGGGGCCTGCAATGATGACTGCATTGGCATCGTCAGGGACAGCGGCTGTTTGGGCCAGATTGAGAGTTTCAACCGTAAAGTTATCTGCTGATAGGGCCGCGGCTGCTTGCGCATAGCCCGATGCGCTGCCATCGATGGTAAACTCTTCGTGGCCTTCGAGGAAATAGACGACGGAGTTGCGATCGCGACTAAGCTGGGCCAGCGTATTGGTTAAATCTTGCTCACTTAGCCCCTGGGGACCCAGCGTTTGTACAAATAATATGTTCTCACCAGTGTCTATGTGGACCTCTCGCCCTTCACCGCTGACGTTAAACTCACGGGCAGCAACAGGATCCTGAAAGGGATTGATGTGTTCATAGGTGAGATTTTCGTTAATCTTACGATAGCTTTCTAGCAGCTGTTGATCATTGGGGTTTAGGGACGCATCAAAGATCACGATCCGAACAGGCTGTGGCAAGTCGCTGACGATCGATTGTGATTCTGGTGACAGGGTAAACAACCCACTCTCAGTTAGGTCGATGCGCGGAGCGTACTGCACGGCAACAAAGTTGATGATACCCAGAATTAGCAGCATCGAAAACGTGGCTAAGAGAGCGTTGGTGCCTGCTTGAGTTGATCGACTTTGCCAAAACCTACGATAGCCAAAGCCACCAAAAATCATACTTGCCAGTGCTAGTACTACACCCGAGACGAGCAAGACAATCGAAAGAGTATTCCAAGTGTCGATAAAGCCAGATACAAGACCAGCTGTTGTCAGAGCTAACCCAGGCCATATCAGCCAACGGAAATATTTATGAGAGGTAGATGGCGCTTTCATAAAGAGTGGGGGCAAGAGGAAAATAATGGGATGAAAAGAGTTTTCGCTTTAAACTCTAATTCTTTAATGGGAAGTAACTGAGCTAGAGATTACTTAACATCAGCGAAGCTAAAGCTAGCTCAGTTCCTCTGGAATCTAAATGCCTCAATCGATTGAGCTGTTAAGAACAAGCCTAATGCGGTGTAAGAAAGAAACAAAATAAGACCGCTAATGTCAAAAACACCCTGGGTGAAATCGTTGTAGTGTTTGAGCAACGAGAGATGGCTAATGGCTTCACCCGTTGGCCCTGGTATGTTACTGGCCACGCCTTCAATTACAAAGAGAACCAATACAAGTGCAAAGGTCAAAATAGCGGCTAAAACAGTGCTCTCGGTTAGGGATGAGATAAACATACCAAGGGAGAGAACACCTGCCGCGAGTAGCATAAGGCCACCATGGCCCAAGAATAATAAGCTTAGGTCAAACGGTGGATCTGAGGAGCCAACGATCAATGCTTCAAGCACTAGCAACGGTAGTACCATCGTAAAAAAGAAGGTAACCACGCCTAGTAACTTGCCTAGAGCAACGGCCCAGTTAGTGATGGGGGATGTGGCCAATAGTTCCAGAGTGCCTTGTTTCCGCTCCTCGGTGTATAGCCCCATAGACAGGGCAGGCAAGATAAACATGGCCAGCGAACCCAAAAGCCCCAGATAGAACTGAGTAAACTCATAGGGGAGATCGAGGGGGGCACTCTGCAGACCCGCCTGATCGGCAAAAGCCGACTGGGCCAGCAAACCTTGGGGGCCAAACACCAGGATGACCAGGAGAAAACCGGCTAGCAGCCAGAAAATGGTAGCAATGCCATAGGCGAGAGGCGATGCAAAGTAGCTTTGCAGTTCCCGGCGGTAGATGGCAAGGATGTTGCTGATGATGGTGGTGATGCTATTCATCGCTATCAGATGGAGTCTCTTCTTCGGTGGATGGGGTATCTGCTGTAGCGTCTGAGGGTGTTGCCGGTGTGGGTGATTCTTCGTCGTTGTCTGAGCTGGATGGCTCGGATGTTTCGACAGCCGGTTCTTCGGTCGTCAAGTTAATAAAAACGTCTTCGAGACTGACCCGATTGCGAGAAAGCTCATACAGACCCAGGTTGGCGTTAACGACGGCCCATGCGATCGCACTTCCTGGGTCTTGCTCAGTGGCGGCCATCACCTGAAATCGGTGGTGGTTTTCAGCCAAGCCTTCAGTGGACAAGGCTTTGATTGACTCCACCTGATTCAGTTTCTTGAGGACAGCTTGCGCCTGCTCTGGATTACCAGCCACCTCAATGGCATAGCCCAGCTGGCCGGCAAGCCGGGCGGTTAGGTTTTCTGGGGTGTCAGTGGCGACAATGCGACCGCTATTGATGATGCTTATGCGATCGCACGTCATGCTGACCTCAGGTAAGATGTGCGTCGAAAGAATGATGGTATGCTCACCTGCCAGACTTTTAATCAGGTTGCGAACATCAATAATTTGTTTTGGATCGAGACCAACGGTGGGTTCGTCCAAAATAATCACTGGCGGATCGTGGACAATGGCTTGGGCAATCCCCACCCGCTGTCGAAATCCTTTAGACAGCTTCCGAATCAGTACATTTTTCTTTTCGCTCAGGTTGCAGCGTTCCATAGCAGAGGTCACCTGCCTGTCGCGATCGCCGATGGGCAGCCCCTTGATCCGAGCGACAAAATACAAAAACGCCTCCACAGTCATCTCTGGATATAGCGGCGGTGTTTCAGGCAAATAGCCAATGTTTTGCCGCACTGCCATAGAATTGCTGTGCACCTCGTGGTTTGCAATTCGAGCCGTGCCGCTAGTGGCCGGTAAATACCCCGCCAAGATCCGCATCGTTGTGGTCTTTCCAGCGCCGTTAGGGCCTAAAAACCCCAAAATTTCCCCAGGCTCTACCTTAAAGGAAACGTCACTAATGGCAACGGTTGAACCGTATGCTTTGCTAAGCTGTTCTACCTCAATCATGGTTTACCCACAGGCTCAATCGTTAAAGGTCGACTATCAAACAATGGCGATTAATCTCGCTTGACCATTCTGCCACTGAATTTAATAACGGTTGCTGTGAAATTGTGCAACTCTATACCGAAAGAACGCATCAGCCCAACATGACGAGTAATAATCTAGGCCCTGAGAACTCCCTGACCTTTCTCTACTACTTTGGTACCACTACGCTGATTACCATTGTGCTGGCTAGTCTGGTGCTCCATCTGAGCCCCATGAGTGGTTTGCCCAATCAGCTGGGGTTGGCCATGGGTCTGGCGGGTGGTGCGCTGGGATTGTACTTTAATCGCTCAATCACGCTAAAGCAACCGATTAAGGGGCATAAAGTATTTCTTAACCAGATTAGTCAACCCCTTGCTCAGCTAGGCTACACTCGCGTTGAAGACGAGAGCCTCCCTGCCGATCTGGTAATGTATGCCCGCAGCAATGTCCGAGGATTGCTCTCGGGCAAAATTTATATCCGTCTAGAGGCTAAAACGGCCTACATTACAAGTCGAGCTGTGCATATTCGCGGGCTAAAACGCATTCTGACCTGATTTCTGAAGAGGGTAGGTCTCATCCCTCAGCCTGGCCCGCATTCCTTTTAATTTATCTTTGCTACCGCCTCAAAATGGCTAAATCTAAAAAGCAAAAATTTCCCCATTTGCTGGGGTCTAAATGGACGGCTCAGCAACGCACCATGGGATGGCGGCATTTTCAAGTCACAAACCGTAAAAATGAAGGCAAGCTAGTGTTTGCTGAGTTAGTGGCTTCGTGTGATCCAGCTGTTCGATTTTGGGTTAATGCGAGTGTGCTCAAGAATCGTCAGCTTTGGCAAGCTGGATGGCAAACCCTTGACCAAATAACTGACGCTCAAGAGAAAATTGATGTCATATCTTAACCATCACTCCGGGAAAATAACGCTAATATATTGACTGAGTAATAATCTTTACAGAAGATGCATCACGTTTATCCATTGCCTGTGCGGATAAATCTTGAGTGGCATCAATTAAAGGTTCTGTTTAAGCTAATAGTAGTTTGTGATTCTTAACCTGTTTTACAAACCTTTGACATTTATTTGGCTTAAGTGCGATTGATGTATAGCTCCAGTGCTCCCGAACCTGAATTAATGAAGGCGATTTTACAACCTTTACTGGATGATTTTCAGCACTGGTTTGGTCGCTCTATTAGTTTGCTTGAGTCTGAGACTATTGATTTCTTGGGTGAGCGTGAGCAACAGGATTTACTCAATCGGGTGCGTCAAGCTCAGCAGCTGGTGAGTGCTTCCCAGTCATTATCTCAAGCCACTGGTAACCAGGCAGGTGTGGATATGGCTGTAGTGATGTCTTGGCATCAGTTGGTTCATGAATGTTGGAATGTGGGTATCCGCTTTCGACAGCAGCAAGCCCAAGCGGCCCCAATCAACCCTAAGGATAATTAGCGCAATCGCTTCTCCCTATGCTGCATTTACTCTATCTCATCGCTTTTACCATCCTGGCCGTATTGGCAATTGCCAATTTGGTACGCAATCTGATTAGTCTTGGCATTGAAACCCGTCGAGGCAACAGTAGGGATGTATCGACCACCAAACAAGCACGTCGTGTCCCCCATCCCGAATTGTTGGATGGCAACGGTAACGTTTTGGATGAGCCTCTGCTAGTGATGCGCTCCATTTCCATAAAGGATGCTCGCGAGCAGTTAGATGCTATTTATGATTCTTCTGGTAGCAGTGCTTTAGAGGACAAATCCGACGACTGACTTAGTTCTAGGATTAACTGAATATTCATTCATATTAGCCAGCCATTCTATCAGAGCATCTGACGGGGTGGCTGGTTAGTTATGAAGTCTGAGAATACTCGGGCAGCTCAGCGAAATTTCAGCCAAATTCTATTTAATGGGGGCTGACATCGTTGCATGGCACCCCATGAATTTAGAGAATACATTAGTTATTATTCCAGCGCTCAACGAAGCTGCCACGATTGGCAATGTGGTTAAAGCGTTGGTAGATCAGGGGTTAACCCATATCCGCGTAGTGGATAACGGCAGCCAAGATAGCACAGCTGACGTCGCTACAAAAGCTGGAGCTGAGGTCATAAGGGAGCCTTTGCAAGGCTATGGCCAGGCCTGCTGGCGGGGACTCCAGTCGGTTCCAAATCACATTGAATGGATTTTGTTTTGTGATGCGGATGGGAGTGATGATCTGAGTCAGCTGCCGGAGTTTTTTGCTAAGCGAGAGACCCATGACCTGATTTTAGGGAATCGCCGGGGTCTGGCAACGGGGCGTCAGCAGCTCAGTCCGGTGCAGAATTTTGGTAACTGGCTGTCGGGTACGCTGATTGCCTGGGGGTGGGGCCATCGATTTGATGATTTGGGACCGCTGCGCTTGGTGCGTAAGCAAGCGCTGGATCAAATGCGCGATCGCAACTTTGGTTGGACAGTGGAAATGCAGGTGCGAGCAGTCGAGGATGGATTGCGTATCTGTGAGCTGCCGGTCAATTACCTGCCCCGGCAAGGGGGACAGTCCAAAATTTCCGGCACCATTTCCGGCAGCTTTAAGGCCGGAATCATTATTCTGTCTACCCTTGCCACCCTGTATTGGCAAACGCTATGGCGAGATAGTGTAGTCGACTCCGACAAAGAAAAAAAACAAACCGTCTTACTTTTTCTCAGTACCTTTTTGTTGTTGGCAGGTACCGTCTACCTCTTGCCCTACGGCAACTTTAAAGAACAATTCGCTGTGATCCACTTTTGGATTGGTAGTGCCGTCATGGGAGTAGGCTTTGTCCTGGCCTGGATGTTGCGTAGCATTCCTGGTATTTGGTTTTGGGGGGTTGCCATTGCTACTCGGTTACTGCTGCTCACCATGTATCCTGGCGATGACATCTGGCGCTACCTATGGGAAGGCCATATTCAGCTCCAGGGGTTTAGTCCTTACGATGTTGCTCCCCTGGCTGATATCCTCAAACCGCTGCGTCCAGAATGGTGGGGTGAGATTAACCATCCCTACGCCTCAGCTATTTATCCACCGGTTACCCAGCTTGGTTTTCGTGCCCTAGCGAGCCTTGGCCTATGGGTGCCCTTATTTAAAGCTGCATTTGCCGTCGCCGATTTGGCTGGCTGCTGGCTGCTTAGCCGTCGATTTGGTCATCGTGCCACTCTGCTCTATGCCTGGAATCCTCTAGTGCTTTATAGCTTTGCCGGTGGTGGCCATTACGATAGTTGGTTTGTGCTGCCGCTGGTGATGGCCTGGTTCTGGTTTGATCGCCCTGGCCCCGCAGGTGCCTCTGGTGCGCTAGCCCCCTTAACCTACCTGGGGAGTGCCCTTTTGGTCGGTATTAGCATTGCTGTTAAGTGGATTTCGTTACCAATCCTAGCGTTTGTGGTGTGGCATGGGCTGCGACGGGGCCGTATCGGCATTGCCCTATTAAGCGGCGTCACTGGTTTTCTGCCAATGGTGCTGGCAGCAGTGCCATTTTGTAGTGTGACGTCGTGCCCCCTGGTCCAGGTCAACTCCTCCTTTGTGGTTACCGGGCGCTCTGCGGAACTGATTCCCTATATTGTTGGACAACTGTGGGAACCATCCCGCTCGGCTAACTGGCTCTATGCCTTTCCCTTGGCCCTAGCTGTGGTGTGGTTGCTGCTACGGGCAAACGATTTTCACAAATTCACCGAATGGTATTTGATCTGTTTGATGGTAATTTCTCCGATTGTCCACTTCTGGTATCTCAGTTGGCTGATGCCTTTTCTAGTATCCAGCCGTAATCTTGGCAGTCGGTTGATTAGCCTTTCGGCCTATGTGTATTTCATGCTGCTCCACATGGCCTCTATGGAAAACTACAGCTGGTTGTTACCAGAAACTCTCCGCCATGTACTGTGGTGGCCCTTTGTCCTGGGGGTGGCCTGGAGCAGTGCGAAGGTGACGTGGCCAAATTTAGCAATGACACCAAAATTGACCAGAACTTAAGCCCTTTCTCAGGCTTTGTTCAGTTGGTGGTGAGAGATTGCAAAAGACTCTTAGTCTTGATTACTCTGACCTCTCATTAATAAACAGCTATGAACCGTAAGTATTTATCTGCCATTTTGCTGACTTGCTCAATTGGGTTAGTCGGTTGCGCCACTAGCGCTGTTACGACGGCCTCCGACCCGTCCGCGCAAGTGGAAATTGCCTCTGCCCAGGGTGTGGACTACACGCTTTATGATGAGGTTTTGAGTGTCTACGTTGATGACTCTGGCTGGGTTGACTACGCTAACTTACAGCAGTCTCGTCAGGAGTTAGATACCTTTAACAATGGTTTAGCCACCATTGACGATGCTACTGTGAGTGACTGGAGTGAGACAGAACAAATTGCCTTTTGGATAAATGCTTATAACTCTTTAACCCTGAAATCAATTATTGACCAAACACCTATCAAGCCAAGTATTAAAGACATCACAGGAGTTTGGCGTCTGCGTAAGCATCCGATTAATGAAACGGAAAAGACGCTCAACAACATTGAGCATGACGTGTTGCGGGTTGACTTTGACGAGCCTCGACTTCATGCGGCCATTGTCTGTGCTGCCATTAGCTGCCCGCCGTTGCGCACTGAGGCGTTTACTGGAGAAAATCTGGATGCTCAGCTAGATGAGCAAGTGGTGCAATGGTTGGCAAGACCGGATGGGCTCAACATTGATCAAGGAGCTGGTGAAGTTAAGATCTCCAAAATTTTTAGCTGGTTTGGTGTCGACTGGATTCCTAGCTATGGTGTAGACAGTGGCTTTACCGGTAGCGAAGAAGAGCGTGCTGTGCTGAATTTCATCAGCAACTATGTCAGTGAAGAAGATCGGGCTTATTTAGAGGCTGGCGAATACAAACTTAGTTATTTCGACTACGACTGGGCGCTCAATGACCAGTAATAATCTAAATAGAATATTAAGAACTATAGGGGACAGATCGTGGATATCTCTGCTTGTCTGATGTTATTTACGCGATACCCCGAGGCGGGCAATACAAAAACTCGTCTAATTCCACATTTAGGCGCGGTCAGAGCGGCTGAGCTGCAGCGATGGATGACCGCATCCATGGCCAGAGAAATGGACGCTCTACGTCCTGATATTGACCGGCAAATTCATTTTTCTGGGGGCGGTCTGTCACAAATGCAGGCGTGGTTGGGCAGACAGTTTACCTATCTACCGCAGTTTGCCGGTGGGTTAGGTAATCGTCTCCATCAGGCATTTGTAGGAAATTTTCGCTCGGGTATGGATGCTGTAGTTGCCATTGGGGCTGATTGTCCTCAGCTGAGTATCCGTCATTTTGAGCAAGCGTTTAAGCAGCTTAAAACCCATGATGTGGTGCTAGGCCCAGCAGCAGATGGTGGATACTATCTAATTGGGTTAAATCGCCCTCAATCAAAACTGTTTGAGGATATTCCCTGGGGGACCGGAGATGTGTTTGAGCAGACAGTTGCGATCGCAAACAGTCTAAACTTATCCATCGCTACCCTTGAACAGCTGCGAGATGTTGACCGTCCTGAAGATTTGGAATTGCTAACTCAAATCCCCCTTTGTATCTAAGCCTATGTGAAGGGTTTTCTCCTCTGTAGGGGCGTTCCATGGAACGCCCCTACAAACGACCCACCTGTTGTGGAATTGAATAGCGAGCTTTGCTGGGCAGTATTTGAGCGTAGAGATTTTCTAGCTGAGTAATATTTTTGCTCAACGTATAGCGGTCCAAAACTCGCTGTCTGGCTTTGCTGCTCAAAATCGACAGCATTTCAGGGTGGTCTCGCAGCAACGGGAAAATCGTTTGTAGCTGTTGTGCCACTCGCTGGGTGCCAATAACGATACCGGCGCCATTTTCTAAAACCTCACCATCGGCCCCTGCGTCGGTCGCAACACAAGCCGCACCGCAGGCCATCGCCTCTAATAACGATAGAGAAAGCCCCTCAATTAGAGAGGGCAATATAAAGGCATCGGCTCCCCGCAAAATCTCAATACGGCGATGCTCGTCAGCCACGAACCCTAGCCAGATTACCGAATCATCTGACCCATAAGCCGTCTTTAGGGCCATTTCCAAAGGACCGCTGCCAACAATAACCAGCTTGTTGTCAGGTCCCATATTGGCTAGTTTCCAGCCTTTGAGCATCGACTCTACATTTTTTTCAATCGCGAGCCGCCCCTGATAGACATACATCTGGTTAGCCCGAAACTCCTTTTTGATACGCGATGGGCCAGGTGAATAACGATAGACATCCACCCCGTTAGGAATCACGGCAACTCGCTCTGAGGGCACACCGAGCTTGACTAACAGCTCCTGCTGAATGCGCGAAAATACAATCACCTGATCATAGTTGGCTAGCCGGGGTGCGTACAGCTGGTAGGTAAAGTGCTGAGTGCCAGACGTTAAATTACGGCGTTTGCGATCAAAGGCAGGATGAAAGGTGGCCACTAAGGGAATACCTAGCTCGTGGCAGATGTCTGGCAGCTTAAAGTCCAGAGGTGACAAAGATAGAGACGCATGTACCAAATCTGGTTTAAGTTCAGCCAGCACCTCTGCTAGACGACGAGCTGAGCGCAGGCTAGGAATAATTAGAATCTGGGATTTGAAGATAAAGGGTAGCGAAACCTCTTCATAGCCAATGTGTTCATCTGCGGACTCTGCATCCGTAGCAAAGTGTAGAAACGTCACCCGATAACCACGCTCAAGTAAAGCGTTTGTAATCTCTCGACCGTAGGTGACATTCCCGCAAAACGGAGACTTTTTACCAATCCAGGCAATGTGCATCTAAAGGGGGCTATAAATCAAACATTGTTCAAAGGGCGCTTCTAGACGCGGACATTCAAAGCAGACATAAACGGCAAAGCCGTTTGGTAAGACGCCCCCTAGGAACCCCTGTTTACTTAAGCAACAGACTAAGTAATCAAACTTATTGATGCTTAAGCAACTGTACGAATGCTCTATATGACTTTATCAGGATTTTAGGATCTACTTGGCCAGGAAGTATTGTGTGAGCCCAGAATTTGCCGTAAAACACAGCGTTAACAGTCATAGCAGCCATCATTGGTGTCGGGATGATGTTTCTGCAGGAACCGTAAAGACTGTCTGGGTAAATAGGCCACCCAGGATCACAGTAGCAGCTAGAGCCAAGAGTACCAGGCGTAATCCTAGAAATGTTTCTGCTATGCCAGCTAGTGCCAGGGGCAGGCTGAGGGCGATGTTAACAACATTGTTTTGTAGCCCAAAGACTTTGCCACGCATATCCTCAGAGGTTTGTTCCTGCACCGTAGTTTGCATGGGGATGCCGACGGTAGCGGCAAAAAAACCAAGCACCGCTATCAGTGTCAGACTGCCCCACAAGCTATGGATTGTCATGGATAAGCCCCCTAGGGCTGCGCCCATACCCAACAGCCCCAACAGGCTGAGCTGACGTCGTTTAAATCGATACCCAAAATGACCGATAAGGGCTGCCCCAATCCCCATGCCGACACCGCCGGATGCCAGCAACACACCAAACTGAGAGGATTTGAGGGTGGGGATGATTTCAGCAAGACGTACCGATAGGACCGCCAAGGCTGCAAAGACTGAAAACAGCAGCACTAGCTGAATAATTGCATTACGAATGGGTGGACGCTGTTGGATATAGGTAAACCCGTCTTTGATATCGGCCCAGACATGGCTGTCTCGATTGAGGTTTTCAGCAGATTCTCCGGTACGCATCAAGATAAGAATCAGTCCGGCAAGACTGTAGCTCAGACCTACCAGGATTTCCTTACCAATGCCGCTGCCATGGTCGAAGGGGGCTAAGAGCCTATCTGCGATCGCAAGTAGCGGCTCCCCCACCGCAAATCCAATAATCACCGACGCCATCATTGTGGTGGTGTACAGAGAATTTGCCGATAGCAGAGAGCGATCCTCAACAATTAGTGGAATTGTGGCCTGTTCTGCTGGGGCAAAAAACTGTGTCAGCGTGGACACCAGAAACGTAACGACCAGCAGTAGCCAAAAGCTGATGGGAATACCTGCAATGGTGCCTAAATCATGGCTGAGCCACAGCCCGATGGGGAGTAAGAGCACCAACCCACCGCGAAATAGATTGGTTAACACCAGCACCGGCTGCTTTAGCCAGCGGTCAACATAAACCCCTGCTAGAGACCCAAAAAGAACTGCCGGGATAGTAAACGCAATCATGATGGCTGAGACCCAGCCGCTGATCGTTTGACCTGGCGCATCGTACTGACTGGCAATAATGGCAATCATCAGTACCAGATAAACTTTATCGGCCAGCTGCGAAAAGACCTGACCACCCCACAGCGCTAGAAAATTGCGGTTCTTTAAAACTGGCCAGAAACCGATCACCGGCTCTGGTGGGCTGGCTGCATCATTTGGCTTCGGAGCGGTTGAATTCCCAGATGAGCTAGCGGTACTCACGGCTGTTGCCTCTAGCTGGCCGCCAGATTCATCAGAGATTTTTGATTCACTTGGGTCTGACTCACGAAGCATATACAGATGAAGCAAAACAGCTGTCTATCAATGCAGCTGATCGAATGGGTCGATCAAAATGAAACTGGGCGTAGTTTCTGAGTAGACGTTCTATACGACGCCATAAACTATGGGGGGCTGCACCGACTCCCTGTATAGATGGTAAAGAACTAGCGTGGGTGAAAACAAGTTCTGCTTGCCCTAATTGTTGTAAAAGGGCCAATTCTGGGGCACTAATTGTTGTTGTTAATGGACCATAGATACGCTTATGACGACCCGCTTCGTAGTCTGCCGGGCCAGCATTATTCTCTAACCGTTCTAACTGCTCTAGGGTGATTACCCCACCCGCCTGAATGCTAAACCCTATCTGCCACTGTCCCCCTAGTTGGGGTTTGATGGGTCTGCGACTCAGACAGCAATGGTGCAGCTCTGGGGCAACACCTGCCAAGGCCAAAATATGAAATGTTCCTTGGGCTAAGCAGGCCAAGACTGCCTCTGGCGATGCATTTTCCAGACGTTCTAGATGTGCTACAAGCAGTTCAAACAGCTCTACCTGCGGTTGTTCACTGGCCTCACACAGAATCAATTCTGCCAAGTATTGACTCGCTGTTAGCCGGGCTAAATCTTGACTTAACCCTGGAAATGACTGCTGAGTTTGAGCCTGAATCATCTTATCCAGAGACTTACCTTTAGATAACATCAGCTCGTTCACAACAAAAAGGCCGCTGCGTCCACCCAATCGTGACTTATGTTTACGAGCCCCCGGAGCGATGGCCCGTAACAATCCGTATTCTTTTGTAAGAATGGTCATCAACCGGTCAGTCTCCCCCATCGGAGCGGCTTTGAGGTTGATGCCGGTAGCTTTGTAGGTGCGGGACATAAAGGCAAGCAGGTTTGAGTTTTGAGGTTTGAATTTTAAGTTTTATCCGTTCAGCTCAATTGCATCAAACAAAAGACCGTCAACTCAAAATAAAGCACTCAAAATCTATCTTTGTCGTAGCTTACGTTAATTTGGCTCTTCCCTTCGTATAGCCGGTTCATTTTTTTAGGATCTAGCTTGGCGTGATACATCAGCTTGAGGATCTGATTTAGAGCGGCGTGTCGGTAAACACCGCGTTCTCGAAAGCGACGAGCGGAGGTGACAATGGTGCCTGAGGCTATACAAGGTGGCCCAAACTGGCTCAGTGCATGACTCAGAGCCGTATCTTCAAAAATATCCATATCTGGAACACCGCCAATTTTGTCTAATGCCGTCCGTTGGGCAAAAATGCAGTGGTCCAGATAGAGAATGCGGCTAAATCGCGGACGTTGAGTGGTGGAATACCATGAAGTAAAGCGCAACAGCCAGTGGTCCATATCAAAACTGTGGCGAAACCCTCCCCAGGTAATGTGTTTGTCAGCCATGACCTGGCCAATTTGGCCAAGGGCATCAGCCGGTAGCAGAGTGGCAGGATGATGTAGCAAAACAATATCTCCCTGACTCGCTTTAATGCCGATGGTCAGGCGCTGAGCGCGATTGGCTGCATCTGCATAGATCAGCTTAGCTTCAGCCGCTACAGGATGCTGGGTAATGACATCGTGAGTGCCGTCGGTGCTAGGGCTCATCACGATAATCAACTGCTTTTTGCCGGGTTGCCGGGCTAAATTGTCCAAGATGCGGGGCAGATAGCCGTGGCGAGTTTCATTCAAACAGGGTAGTACAACTGAAATCATAGGGGCAGTGATGTCTGTTTACCTACCAATATGGGCGGTATGAGTTGAAACAGGTGCGGTGTGCTTGATAGTGCGATTGTCCACGAGTGATTTGTGTTGGATGTCATCAAACATAATACAGAGTCTATTAAGAGTAAGGCAGAGTCTGTAAAAGCTGAGTTAGCGTTCACAATAGGCGGCTAGTCTGTCCGCAGATTTTTTTGATATCAGTGATTCTCTTCTATGACTACTGCTGTAACCTCTCCAGACAAGAACGCGCCCCAGGTTCATGTTTTTGCCGATAAGCCTGCACTTGTTGCCGCTGCCGCTGATCAAGTGGTTGAGCTAATTCGTGATGCGATCGCAACCCACGGTCGCTGCACGATTGCCCTTTCAGGAGGTAGCACTCCAAAACCTATCTATCAGGCCCTGGCCAAGGCCGATATCGCCTGGGATAAACTCTACGTTTATTGGGGAGATGAGCGCTATGTGCCCGCTACCCATGCTGATAGCAACGCCAAAATGGCCCGTGAAGCCTGGCTTGACCATGTATCTATTCCAGCAGACAATATCTTTGCAGTGCCCACTGATACTGACTCGCCCGAAACTGCGGCGGAGCGATATCAGCAAACCCTGTTAGACACCTTTAAGACTGGTTCAGAAGACACAGTTCCCCAGTTTGACCTGATTTTGTTAGGCATGGGTGACGACGGCCACACGGCTTCTCTGTTTCCTCACACACTGGCGCTCAATGAACTCTATCGCTGGATTACCGTCGGTAACAAAGATGGTCAGCCGAGAATTACCTTTACCAGTCGATTAATTAACCAGGCCCGTCACGTCATGTTTGTAGTAGCGGGAGCCAATAAACAAGCCGCCCTTGCTCAGGTGTTTGCGCCTGTTGCCGACAGTGCCGCCTATCCATCTCGGCTAGTTGCCCCAGTGGGTGAACTGCGATGGCTCTTAGATGCCCCTGCGGGTGAAGGGTTGCCAGCAGCGATAGAACGCACAGTTCACTGATCGGCAATCAAAATACACCTTCATTGTCTAAAGGAGGATATTTTATGTCTGCTTAAAGCGGCTACAGCAGATAAATACAGACCAAAGTCAAAGATTGCTTATACTTCTACCAAAGCACCGACAGAAAATTGCCGAAACCGTGTAGTTTATACATGGCTAGAGCCTAGATCAGACCACTATGATTATTTGCCCAAACTGCAACTATCAGAACCCAGAAGGCGCTTCTCAGTGTGAAGCATGTTACACACCGCTACCGGCTCTGATAACTTGCTCTAACTGTGGTGCAACAGTGCAGGCAGATGCTAGCTTTTGTGGTCAGTGTGGTCATAGCTTAGCTAATCAGTCGCCAGTCCCGGCCTCGCCGCCGCTGGAAGAAACCCCTGTTCCATTAGCATCTACACCTGTAGAAGTCGTTTCCAGTGAGGCTATGCCCCTAGTTGAGCCCGAACCGCTGGTTGTTCTAGAGCCATTACCTGATGGCCCACCGCCATTACCTGATGGCCCACCGCCATTACCTGATGGCCCACCGCCATTACCCGATGGCCCACCACCACCGCTACCGGTAGATCCGGCACCTGCAAATATCCCAACAGCGGTTGATATTTACAGCGAACCGCAAGTCCCACAGCCAGAACTCGATATTTTGGCCCCCCAAACTCAGATTCAAAGCCTATCAGCCAGGCTTTTGCATGTACAAACCGATACTGTTATGGAGTTGCCAACGGGACTTGAGGTATTGCATATGGGAAAACCCAATGATCGAATACCACCCGATTTGGACGTATCTGGGTTTCCTGAGTCAGAAATTGTGTCCCGTGTTCATGCCAATATCCGTATTGAGGGCGATGTCTACTATATTGAGGATGTTGGCAGTTCCAATGGTACGTACATCAATAATTTACCGCTCGCTGCAGGCAATCGGCATCGTTTACGCCCTGGGGATCGTATTGCCCTTGGAAAAGGTGATAAGGTGAGCTTTATTTTTCAACTTGCATGAGGGGTATCAAAAGTTTAGGACTACAGATTTTAACGTTCGCTGTTACATGGCCATTTTTGTTGCACTGCCCTTCGATGTACTGACGTGATTACCCTATCGTTACTCCACCCCCTGAATAAAACTCCGATACAGAATTGGTCTTTTGAAGAGCAAGACGTTATTCGCATTGGTCGCTCTACTGATAACGATGTTGTTCTCTACAGTGCTGTTGTTTCTCGGCATCATTTAGAGATTCATAAGGGTGTTGCTGGCTGGGCAATTCAGAGCATCGGTACAAATGGCACCTATCTAGATGGCAAACGCATAAAGAATGTAACTGCTCAAGATGGACTGGTGGTGCGGCTTGCTCGCTCTGGGCCAAATCTACAAATCACCATTGATCAGCCAGAAAAATCCTCAGCAGCATCAATTAAAGAACTTTTGGCTCGTCGTAAGCAGCTTAGCCATGGCGCCCCCCCTGAGCCTATCCGAACTGACCTGGATGTCGTGAAGACAGATATTCGGGATAGGCTCCCGCCTAAGCCGCGTAACTCCAATTCTGAAGGTGCTGGTGACAAACGTGTTTAGCTATAGTGACCCTATGGCTAGAGGTGATCAGGTCTATGTGATGCGAGATGTGATGGGGGTGCCCTATCAGCATCATGGTATTGACTGTGGCAACGGCACCATCATTCACTATCGGAAAGTGGGAACGGCAACGGTGACCCGAACGATGACCGCAGCGTTTGCACGGGGTAATCCAGTCTATACGTTTCCTCAACCTACAGCATTTATTCCAGAGGTGGTGATTGCTCGTGCCGAAAGTCGTCTGGGGGAGCAGCGGTACAACCTATTTTTTAATAATTGTGAGCATTTTGCTAACTGGTGCAAAATCGGTAAGAGCGTTAGCCCGCAGCTCAGTGAGTTTGGTCTGCGTCTAGAGCAAATTAAAGTGCCTAGCGGGCTGACTCGGCAGGCCGCTCAGCAAGAAAGCCCGCAGGCAATTTTAGATTTATTTGGCAAGGCGTTAGAAAATATTGCGATCGCAACCAACACCCTTCTACCTGAGTATGAGCAAGCCCAGGCCGAAATCGCCCAGTGGAAGCGAGTAGCTGAAGCCTCCCTTAGTCGTGATCGCGAAGACCTAGCCCGTGCCGCCCTATATAAACGCCGAACCCTGCAGAAAAAAGCTGACTCTCTTCGTCAGCAGCTTCAGGATTTATCCGATCTACAAATCTCCATCCAAACAGATCAGACGCTAGCATTAAAGCGGTTGAACGATGCGCAAGCGACCCTTGACTAGTTGGTTTCTGCAGACATTATCAGAGACAAACCAGGACTGGCGGCTATTGAGCGCATCGCTGACTTAGCTGTAATTGAATCCCCTTGTCGATCTGGGTTTCGCGAAGTACGATTGTAGTCTGTTTGTAATACAAAAAGTGTTGTCTGTTAGATAACATCAGGAGGCATCTGTGGCCAAGCTGCTTAATATCCTTAAATACTACCGGCAATACTGGCTGATCACAGCATTCAACGCTGTTGCTATGGGGCTATTTGAGATACTTGATCTTTTTGTACCCTATGCCATTGGTCAATTGCTAAATGTTCTTTCACAGCAGCCGTTAGATCGGCCGCTAGAGAATTTCATTGTTGTCATTGCCCGGCTGTTACAACAACCATACAGCCCAACATTTTCATTGTTAGTGTTACTTGGGCTGGTGGGCTTATTGTCCGTTGGTCGTGCCCCCATTCAACCCTGGATTGGCCCATGGTTTAACTGGGATACGGCCCTGCGGGCGCGACGAGATAAATCCCGTCGTTCCTTGGAGAAAATTTTGACGCTACCCCTCGAATTTTATGATGAAAATAACCCTGGTCGAATCGCAGCGCGAGTGGCTAAGGGCTTGGCAAACTACACGTGGACCTATCCAGAAATTGTTGGTCAGTTTATTCCTAAAATCTTTCGAATCCTGGGTATTTTTGTCGTAATTGCCTTTCTTGACTGGCCCATTGCCCTGGTGGTGCTGGTTTCGTTCTTAGTGATTGTTGGCTACAGTTTTTCTCGGCTGATGGGATTATCTTACCAAGAAGAAAAACTAGATAAGTATATGGAGAATACCGAGAGTCGTACCTCGGAGATTATCACCAACATTAAAACAGTTAAGGCGTTTGCGGCAGAAAGCCGGGAGCTAAAGCGCCAGCAGCAGCGATTAAATCGCGAGTTTAAGGTGGTCGATTATCGGATCCATTTAGGGTACATCCGACTCAGCACCTTGCAGCGCACGATTGTTCAGACCTGCACATTTGCCGTGCTGGCGCTGACACTGTGGGCAACTATGCAGGGGAGTATTTCGCTAGGTCATTTTGTCACGATTTTGACGCTATCTAGCATGGCCTACGCTGAAGTTGACCCCATTTGCAACCTGGCAGAAATGTTTGTTCGTCGGTATGGTGCCATGGCCCGATTTCAGGAGTTTGTGGCCCTGCCACCGGGGATGGATGCCGGTCAGCTGAGCGACGATGTGCCCGACTATCGGTTTACCGGTAAGGTGCATTTTAACCACCTCACCTTTGGCTATGCGCCCGATAAGCCTGTCCTCAAAGATATTGAGCTGTTGGTTCAGCCTTGTCAGACGGTTGCTCTAGTTGGGCGTTCAGGGTCGGGTAAATCTACTCTAGTGAAGCTGCTGTTCCGTTATTTTGAACCCCAGAGTGGGGCCATTTTAATCGATGGTCAAGACCTGAGACGGCTAGACGTTACCGGCTACCGGCGACGGTTGGCGATTGTGCACCAAGAGGTGGATGTCTTTAACGGCACGCTAATGGAAAATCTGCTCTATGGCAATCCAGACGCCACGGAGGAACAGGTTTATGAGGCGTGTAAAATTGCCCAGGCCCATGAGTTTATCCAGCAGATGCCCCATAGGTATTTGACTACCGTAGGTGAGCGTGGTGTGCGACTCTCTGGCGGGCAGAAACAGCGGCTCGGTATTGCGCGAGCGTTGATTATGGACCCGGATGTGCTGATATTTGATGAGGCAACGTCTAGTTTGGACTATGAGTCGGAACGAGCGATTCAGATGGCGATGCGATCGCTATTTGGCACCCGTACACTGATCATCATTGCCCACCGGCTGAGCACTGTCCGTGAGGCCGACCAGATTGTGGTTTTAGACCAGGGCCGCATTAGCGAAACCGGCAGCCACGATGAGCTATTAACCCAAGGTGGCCTCTATCAGCGGCTACACCAGCTCCAAGAAACCGGAGAATTATTAGGGTAGGTTGGGTGTTGACACCTCTCCGATATTTTTCTCGCTCTGCAATGTCTCTCATAAACCAAACAATCCAACATTTTGAACCAAAATTCGATCTCCCTCCCGTGGGTGCCATCCATTGAAAGGAGGGTGTTTGGCGATGTTGGCAATGTTGGGTTGTTGGTAGGCAAAAGGTTGGAGGTATTTTGAGGTGGTAGTCAACCCAACCTACGCGATCTCATTAGGTCTGACGCCAATTTTCGGTTTGCAACCCAGCTACTCGGTCAAATTCTTTTTGGTTAGCTGTCACCATAATTAGACTATGGCGCAATGCTGTAGCTGCAATTAGAATGTCGTAGGCTCCGATGGGCTGCCCTTGGTTTTTCAGAATTGAACGAATTTGGGCAGCTTGTTTGGCCTCTTCTTCGCTGAACTGCAGAATTGATACGGAGTTAAGCAAGCTGGTAATGGCTGGTTCAATTTTCTTGGCCCTTTGGGGATTGTTGAGTAGGCCATAGGGAAGTTCCATAACGGTGATTACCGAAACGGCGACATCATTAGGGGATGTCTGCTTAAGTAGAGTTTGAGTACCGGGTTCACCTTTGATGAAGTCGCTGATAACGCAGGTATCGAGTAGATATTGCATCAGAATAGCTCTAGCTCACTTGGAGGCAGGAGTTCTTCGCGATAGCTTTCAAAGGCTGGAAAATCAGGAATGCCTTGATACGAAAGAATTGTATCTGGCCATTTTGGAATAGATGGCTTTTGAGCAATTTGCCGTAGTACTTGCAGAATCAAGGTGGGCAGTGGAATGTTTGATTGTTCTGCCTGACGGATTAGGTCTTTTTCTAAATCTGGAGGTAAGTTAATTGTGATTTGCATAGTGTTCCAATCAATTCATGAATAATGCTTTATCTACTCTGTTGTTTTCTTCTCACTCGGAGGTAATAAGCTTGGCTCTGGCAATGCTTCCTTAAAGAAGCCAAAGGCAAATAAGACGCCTAGAACAGTTGCAATTACTCCTGCTAAAGTCACGGCCATCATTAGCCAATATTTCCAGTCAAATCCTTTTTCGGTTTTAGAAGGGGAATCGTTACTCTTTGCGGTAATTTTATTGTTGCTTCCTGTACTTATCACTCCACGAATGTCTGAATTTTTAATATGAACACTTTGATCAATACTTTTGGGATCTTTCTCCATTTTGATCGTCCTTTGATTAAGTTCATTCAACTTTTCAGATAAATCTGAATTTGTAGGTTCATGCGCTCGAATTACTTGAAAAAGTTGTTGTGGTGTGGGAGGAATCCATGTCTTATTTCGAGTGAGAGATTCTGCTTCTGCTAACCTCCATTGGAGCTTATCTTTTTGCTCGGGAAGCTCATCGATAATTTTTCGAAGTGCCTGACATGCTTCTGGGGTACCTAACTGCTGAAGCTGTGCCGGGATACGCTCCTTCCACATCCTCAAACTATCTTCCGGTGTGATTAACCAATCTGTCGAGTTTCGGATTATTCCGTTGGCCTTAGACTTTTCTTTAGGTGGTGGATCAAGAAATTGCCTGACCATGAATATGTATAATTCAGCGATATGATTTTCGCTAAGGCGTTGTTCCAGAGTGTCTTCAAGTTTTAGAGGAAAAGAAACTGATTCAAGTACTTTCCTCCCGATATCTGGATACGTTTGGATAAATTGCCATACCGTAGGCCATGTAGTGTCACCTGTATAAGTTATTAATGCTTGTGCTGCAGTTATAGCTTTTTCCTTGCTTTCGTTATTGTCAGTCAAACTGCAAGTAAGTAATGACTCTGAAAAGGAAACAGCCCTATTAGATTGATACTCCAATAATATTGCCAATAAATCACCCAAGTTTTTTGAAGTCAGCTCTGCGTTGTTCAGTTTGTCAAGTAAAGAAACTTCTAACTTCTCATCCCAGCAATATTTCAGTTCCTTTATATTTGTGATGTGCTCATTTGCAATATTTGCTTTTTCAATTAACTTGAAAAGTATTCTTATAAATTCACTAGATGCATACTGGTATGCCTCTTTGATAAGTTTTTGCCTAACTTCTCCATCTCTGTCTAAAGGATAAGCAAGAATAATTCCTGCCCATTTCGTCCAAACATGAGAAGAGATATTGAAGAAAAAGTCAGGATCTTTTTCTAAGACCAACCGTAGTGCTTTATAGCCGCTTAATGCAGAATCTGGAAAAATATTTTTGCCTAACCAAACATCTGTCTTAGGGTCCCCATTGTATATGTAGTGCTTAGCTGCAGCGATTATTCTAAGCTTTGTTGCTTCGTCAGCCTCATTCCATCCTGGCTGCTCGATCAAAGATGCTTTCCAGGTTTGGCCATAAACTGTGTTCGGTAATAACGTAATCGCTTTGCACAAAAGCCACCAGCCGTCTAAATGCCCTGTCTCAAATCTTTCTAAGGATTGAAGAACCCTAGCCTTAGGTGGAGGATCTAATATGACCTGACTCTCTTGATTAGCTTCGTATTGTTTCCTTTCTAGATATTTTTCCTTTTTTTCTTTCGCTATTTGAGAATCTAGTGCAATAGGTTCTATCCAGTAAGAGAGCACATCACGTAAAACCGGTACCTCATCGCACGCAAGTATTACATCGTTAATTTGCTCAACACTATCCATATCTAAATAGTGGGCAATTAATCTTGAATATATTTTTTCGTTCCTTCATGGGTAGCTGTTTTAAGCTTATCTATGAGCCAGCCAAAATCTTTAGATAAAAGATAAAATTGACTCCACTTGTTTCGACTACATAGCCATAGCGGCTCTTTTTCTGAGTCTTGAATAATTGATACAATACTTTCTAAAAGCAGACGACGCTTCTCATTATTTTCTTCGATACATTTCTTCCAGTTTTCTTCGTCATAATCATCTACTATCCCAATATATTGCTTCATCCTCGGTATGACCATTTGAGCGAAGCATCTCCTAACATCTGAATCTGTTAGGTTTTCCCATGCTTTGAAAATCAGCTGACTGATCAAATGAGTGAATGGGTGATAGCTGTAGTCATGAATTACGTCTTGTTTTGAAAACCAACTGAGAGTTAAAGCTAAGTCCTCTACTGGAAGACGTTCTGTAAAATCATGCGATAGGAAGTCTTGATAGTAACCTCCGAAATAACTAGCCTTAGGTGGTGTCAAATGAGCGAGAACTTTCTCTGTTTTTAGATATTGGGGATATGTTGCTTTTAAGCCATGTCCCTTCAAGTCATCTTCTGGGTCATCCTGCTCAAAAGTGACTAAATCTTTTAACTTCTCATGAGCCGAATTATTATCAGTATTAGCTACAAATCTTGCAGCTCTTTCTCTAACTTGATAGGGTTGATTTTCATCTAAAGCTATCTCTGCTAAATCTGAGGCAATGGTCACTAAATTACATGCTTCGGCTATGTCAATAGCTACATATCTAGACTGAACGTTTTTTGATGGATCTGAAATATATGAGTTTAAATGCTCTGGTAGCTCAGGATAATTCAGCTGCTTATAGTGAGCAAAACTATTTTGATAAATAAATTCTCCATTTTCTCGATAGGTAGCTTTTCCAGCTTGATGCAGTTCTAGAAAAGAATCTAATATTTTAGACTTGATATTTTGATCAAAACTTGATAGGTCACCTTTAATCAAAATATTTGCATCTGTTTTGATAACCTTCTGAAGAAAGTCACCTCTCATGCTAGCTAGCCACTTTGTAACCTCTGATAATTGAGGAACAACTCTATTTTCATTGAAAATGAGGCCTTCTAGCTGCGATAGATCTAACTCATTTTTTGTTAAGTACCAAGCAGCCAGAAACTCTGCATAAGTTCTATGTGCCCAACCTATTCGATGGAAGCTATATCTACTGAAAAGTCCTGTTTCTAGAACTTCTCTAATTGCTTTTTCTCTGACTTTTCCTAAAGTTAGTTCTCGACAATCAATATCCTTATTAGAGCTATGTTCACTATATCGTCCAACCCATACCGCATAACGATTGCACAACATCGTAGCTGCAGCGATACGAGTGGCCAGAAGTAGTCGTTCGTCTAATTCTAAATTCTCGTTGACTCCAGGAAAACGAGGATGATCTGGCTCCTCATCGCACAGAACACGGCAGCCTTTGAGGTATAAATCAGTTAAAGTCTGGCTTTCAGAAAATTGCTCGTTTTCCTTGTACAGCTTGAAAAGAAAACGTAGTGTGATTGGTTTAGTGGAAAAAGGAGTCAGGCTTTTATGCTCAACTTCAGAGATAAACTTCTGTGCTTCAATCCCTTCATCAGTAGCGGCTCTTTCTATATCGATACTACGGAGATGAGCAAGTTTATAGACTGCATAACTCTCCCCATATAAATCCTTAAGTCCCTCTTCCAAAACATTAGGAAAAACAGCATCCCGGCAAGCTAAACGTATATATAGTCGCTTAAGTTCTTTGCGATAAGTCCTAGTCCCTAAAATATCAACTAATTGGTTAGCCAGAACTTTACTTTCAGCTAGCCCTTCGTCCAGGCTATCTAAAAATAGATAGAGGTCATGCTTACCTTTCTGCCAATCAATGAATTGATCATTTTGAAGTAAGTCCTGCCTCAGATTTATACATGAACGCAGAGGAAGCGACAGTATATCGGAGTCGGCATCAGCAAGACTTTCTGTGTAATGTTCTAGTTTTTTTATTTCGTGAGACTTACCAATACCTGGTTCCCCAAGTAAAACCAGGCACGGTACACTAGCCAGCTTTTCTAGGTCAACCAGCTCAGGGTTAGTGTACTTGCTCCATTCTGAGGCTGGGTCAATTAGGTAGCCGAGATCGCAGACTTTAACTTGCGTCCCTTGAGGATACCAAAATCGCTTCCAGTCATAGATTTTGGGTTGCTGCATGCTAAGTAGCTAAAAGGCTGAGTGACCCTGGTCAAGAATAACGTTCTAAAAAGTCAATTGCCATCCTTGCAGCACTTTAAAGTCCTAGCCATATTCCACTCTTGCCTCGTCAGGTATTTCCGTCGGTTCTAAAACAACATCCTCGTACAACTCGGCAAAGGTGCCTGTGAAATCAATGCTCTTTAGCTCAAACGTCTCATCTTCTACACTATAAAACTGCAAAACCCATAGCCCAGAGTCACTGCGGCGAAAGATTTCCACACGCTGATGTCGAGTGTTGATCAACACATATTCCTGCAAACTTTCTAACGCCTGATACGCTAAAAACTTATCTCCTCGGTCAAAGGCTTCGGTTGATTTAGACAACACCTCAACAATTAATTTCGGAAACCGTTTATAGGTATCGGTCTCCTGATCGCGTGGGTTACAGGTCACCATCACATCCGGATAAAAAAAGCGATTTCGTACTTCAACATTTGCTTTCATATCAGAAATATACAAGCGGCAACCGGTGCCTCGTATATGTGATCGAAGCGCAGCGAATAGATTACCCGCAATAGTTACATGACTATCACTTGCCCCAGCCATGGCATAGGCTTTACCGTCAATGTACTCATGCTTAATGGGGCTTTTGGCTTCTAGCCGCAGATAATCATCGACGCTTAGATATTGCTCAGGTAAGGCAACCATGACAACTACAGCGGGTTTCTACATGGACCTATTGTAGCTCCAATCAATGAGCCAACGATCCATAGGCATCCTGGGTAAGTGTTATGATCGCATCCTCACTTAACTCCATTGTTTCCCCCTCAGCGGCTAGCCACAGTAAATATTCAATATTGCCTGCCGGTCCACGAATCGGTGACCATGTGAGCCCCTTGGCATGCCAGCCCAGCTGTTGCGCTGCCACATACACCTGCCAGATAGCGTCTGCATGGTCTTTAGAATCTCTCACCACGCCTTTTTTGCCGATTTTCTCTCTCCCTACTTCAAACTGAGGTTTGACTAACAAAATACATTCTCTTGTGCCCGCCATCAGGTTCCAAAAAGCAGGGAGAACTTTGGCGAGAGAAATAAACGATACGTCCATAACGCCCAGGTCGGGCCGCTGGACGTTTTCTTTGTACAGATCTTCTGGTGTGAGGTGACGCAGGTTGGTGCGCTCTCTCAAGATCACTCGGGGGTCCTGACGAATTTTCCAAGCCACTTGGCCATAGCCCACATCAATGCCGTAGACCTGTTTGGCTCCATTCTGGAGCAGGCAGTCGGTAAAGCCTCCAGTGGAGATGCCGCCGTCGATGCAGATGCGACCTTCTACCTGTATCCCAAACTCAGCAATCGCCTTTGCTAGCTTCTCCCCACCCCGTGACACATAGGGCGACTTTTGCTTAAGTACCACCATCGCATCTTCTTTGATGGGTGTCCCTGGCTTATCGATCACCACTTCATTCACCTTGACCTCACCCGCTCGAATACAGCGCTGAGCCTGCTGCCGTGATTCACACAGCCCCTGCTCTACCAGGTATACATCTAGGCGTTGTTTGGCCATTGCGGGTGGGTTGTTGATCAAGAATGATGGGCACTGCTCACCCTACCATTTTGCTCAAACTCGTCTTTGCAATCTCTGTGTCGTTTGCCCCTAGACACCATTGCCAATTTGCCTTTAGATAGGAATAGGCAAAGAAATGTTAAGTAAATGTGACCATAAGCCACAATGCCCTTTCTCGGTTGTTTTAGTCGAGACTAGAAGTTGCGATCGCACCGCTCTGTTCCACCACCGCAGCGTTTTAGCTGGAGATAGGTCCCAGCTTGATCAGTTGCCTGCGATCTTTACAAAGACTCTAACCTACTGTGTGGGTTTGAGGTTTTAACATGTCTAGCCTGCTTACAGGTAGGTGCTTTTTGGTCCTAACTACCAAGATTTATTTTTAAGCCTAAGGAGAACTCTTGAATATTCGTACTCTTAACATTTCGTCCCTAAATTTGCGCTCTCTGAAACGCGAATGGTTGCTAAACCCAAAGGATGACCTGCTGGCTGGAGCCCTAGTGGGGCTAGCGCTGATTCCTGAGGCGATCTCTTTTTCGATTATTGCGGGTGTAGACCCTAAAGTGGGTCTTTATGCTTCGTTTATCATTGCGGTGACTACTGCTTTCTTAGGCGGGCGACCGGCTTCTATCTCGGCGGCCACCGGAGCTATGGCTCTGTTGATGGTGGATTTAGTAAAAGAACACGGGCTGCAATATTTGCTGGCGGCTACCTTTTTGACGGGTATTTTTCAAGTGATATTTGGGGTGCTCAAGCTGGGTCGTCAAATGAAATTTGTGCCCCGAGCGGTGATGATTGGCTACATCAATGCTCTAGCAGTGCTGTTGTTTTTAGCACAGCTGCCTCAGCTCACTGATGTGCCACCTATGGTCTACGTGCTGACTCTGCTGTCCCTGGGGATTATCTATATTTTGCCCCGGTTTACTAAAGTGGTGCCCTCCCCATTGGTGGCTTTGGCGGTGATGACCATTGCTGCGATCGCACTGCGCTTAGATGTTCCCACTGTTGGCGATATGGGCGAACTGCCCACAGCCCCGCCTATATTCGCCCTGCCCCAGGTACCCTTCACCTTGGAAACACTGCAAATCATCCTGCCTTATTCATTAACCCTAGCGGTTGTAGGGCTGCTGGCGTCTTTCCTGACTGCCTCGCTGGTGGATGATTTTACCGACACCCCCAGCGATAAAAACCAGGAAGCCAAAGGACAGGGTGTAGCGAATATGGTCACCGCCTTCTTTGGGGGGATGGCCGGGTGCGGCATGATTGGTCAGTCAGTAATTAACGTGCAGTCTGGTGGACGGGGACGTCTCTCTACTCTATCGGCTGGCATATTTTTGTTGATTGCCATTCTGTTTTTGCAAGACTGGGTACGACAGATGCCCATGGCTGCTCTAGTAGCCGTCATGATTATGGTGTCCATCGGCACCTTTCGCTGGTCGTCGTTTACAACTCTGCGCCGTGTGCCCCGCAGTGAAGTGGCCGTCATGTTAACGACGATGTTTGTGATCATTTTTACCCGCAACTTTGCCCTAGGCGTGGCGACAGGCATTGTTATGAGTACGGTGTTTTTCTCGCGTAAAGTTGCCAAGCTGGTGTTTGTCGAGAAGGTGCTGAGTGAAAACGGTGCTCACCGCATTTACAAAGTGTCTGGCCAGATTTTCTTCTTGTCTCGGGATGAGTTTTCAGCATCTTTTAACTTTGCTGAGCTGGTAGAGCAGGTGACCATTGATCTCAGCAACGCCCAGCTGTGGGATCAAGGGGCTGTAGAAGTGCTGGATAAAACTGTGCAAAAGTTTCGCCGTAAAGGGGTGGAGGTAACCGTGGTAGGACTCAACCGAGCGAGTGCTACTTTGCTAAACCGCCTTGCCACTGATGAGGAACTCGTTGCCAGCGGGCGGACTTAGGTTTGTAGTATCAAAAATCTCTCGTAGGGGCGTTCCATGGAACGCCCCTACGAGAACGCCTGCCACCTATAAAATTGCGTCCTGATAGACTACTAGCATCACTGCGCTCTGCCAGATTTGCTTCTTTCAAAAGAAAACATATGAAAACGATTCTTCTGTGCTCCGACGGGTCTGCCTTTGCAGACAGCATTTATCGATACGGTGCCTGGTTTGCTCGCAAATTTCAGGCTCAGACTAAGGTATTGTTTGTCACCGATATTCGTAGCCAAAAGGTCGTTTCTACGGGCAATTTCACTGGCAGCATTGGTCTGGGGGCCTCAGAGCAGTTGTTAACCGAGTTGGTTAATCTGGAGTATGAAAAAGCCAAACTCAACAACCAGCGAGCCCGGCTGGTTTTAAAGAATGCTGGCGAGTTACTCAACGCTGAAGGGCTGAGCGATGTGGAGCTGATCAACCAAACTGGTTTCTTGGTGGACTGCTTCCATGACTTTGAGGCCGAGGCTGACATGGTAGTGCTAGGTAAGCGGGGTGAGGCGGCAGAGTTTGCTTCAGGGCATCTGGGAGCCAACATTGAGCGCATTGTGCGCAGCAGTAGTAAGCCTTGCTTAGTAACACCTCAAACCTATGCCCCGATTGAGCGGCTGCTGGTGGCCTACGATGGTAGCCCGACCGGTAAACGGGTCTTAAACTTTTTGATGGACGATGCTCCAGGGTTCAAGGACATTGAGATTCATCTGCTGCTGGTGACCAAGTCGGACACTGGGAAGTCTCAGGAGCCAGCTGAGGCCGAAAAAGTACTACAACAGGCTGGTTTTACCCTGACCGTCAGCATGCTCAACGGTGAACCTGAAAAGGTAATTGGCGACTATATTGAGCAACACCAGATCAGTTTGTTATTGATGGGGGCCTATGGCCACAGTCGTATCCGCCACCTTGTTATTGGTAGCACTACGGTTCAACTCCTGAGAAGCGTTCAGGTTCCGGTGCTTTTGTTCCGTTAGAACTTCCGTTGGCGTAAAAATTTAGTATTTCTGTATAGAACCTGAGAGGTGCGGCTGGTAATGCTAAAAATATTGTCTAGGGAATGCTGAGATATGTTTGCCGTCGGTTATTGGTGGCGATTCCGACATTATTGGCGATCAGCGTAGTGATTTTTGTGCTGCTTGCGATCGCACCCACAAATCCGCTAGGGGAGCTAGCGACCAACCCATCCATTACGCCAGAGGTGCGAGAGAACCTGCGTCGTTCTCTCGGATTAGATGACCCGGTTCTCATTCGCTATTTCAAATGGCTCTGGGCCTTGATGCAGGGAAACTTTGGCTATTCCTTTGGCAGCCGTAGCCCGGTAAGTGAGCTGATTTTGCAGCGGTTACCGGCCACACTCTGGGTAATCGGGGCTGGCTATTTGCTCAGTGTGCTGCTGGCACTACCCCTCGGCACTCTATCCGCTATTAAAAAAGGAACAGGTTTGGACTGGCTGATTTCTACCCTGGCCTTTGTGGGCTTTTCACTACCGACATTTTTTACGGGGCTGCTCCTGATTTTGATATTTAGCGTGCAGCTGGGCTGGGTGCCATTTATTTATAGCAGTACTTTAGTGGTCAATAACTGGAGCAGTTTTTGGGAGCTGGTGCGTCAGTCGATTTTACCCGTTGCAGTCCTGGCGCTGTTTCAGACAGCTATTTTGATGCGGTTTATCCGTAGTGCGATCGCAGAAGAGTTGCCTCAAGACTATGTGCGTACAGCTCATGCCAAGGGGCTGTCTCGCACCCGTGTTTTAGGGATTCATATCCTGCGCAATGCGTCTATTCCGGTGGTTACCTTGCTGGCCCTTGATATTCCTAGTTTGTTTACAGGGTCGCTAGTTTTAGAGCAGGTGTTTCGTATTCCCGGCATGGGAGCATTGCTGATCGACTCGATTAATCGTGGCGATACTCCGGTGGTGATGGCGGTGTCATTCATCTATGCGATTTTGGTTGTGGTCTTTAATCTGCTGGCAGATGTGCTGTATGGCTGGCTGGACCCCAGAGTACGGTTAGGCTAAAGCAGCTGTGACGTCTCTAAATCAGCAACCGCTAGAATAGAGCCAGGCTGTTGTCCATTTCCACTAACTCCATGGCCCAAGCCCAAGATCGTCCCCCCACGCTTCAGCCAGTGCCCCCACTACCCCCGTCGGAAACCTTGCCGACCATGTACGATCTACCGAGCGAATTTCCTGAGGAGCCTGGATTGCCTGACGAATTTCATGATCTACAGCCCCAGCTGTTGAGCCGCACATTGCGCTTAACCCACTACGCTTCGGATAACTATTTTACCGGGACTGACATCAACGTCTATTATGACTCCCGCCATCCCACCTGGCACAAGCGACCTGACTGGTTTCTAGCAGTAGATGTGCCCAGGCTGTATAACGGCACCGACTTACGCAACAGCTATGTGGTGTGGCAAGAAAGTGTGAATCCGCTGGTTGTAGTCGAGTTTCTCTCCCCTGGTACTGAAGCCGAAGATCTAGGACCGTTTTACAACAATAGTGAGGTTACTGAAACCACCCCTCCCAAAAAGTGGCAAGTGTATGAACAGATTTTGCGAGTGCCGTACTACATCGTATTTAGCCGTTACACCGGTATCCTCCGGTTCTTCCGATTGGTGGGCGCACGATATGAAGAACATCCGGTAGATAATCAGTCGCCCGCTCAACCCCAACTGTGGATTCCAGAACTAGAGCTGGGTCTGGGGGTGTGGCAAGGCGCGTTTGACGGCATTGACCATCGCTGGTTGCGCTGGTGCGATCGCGCTAGCAATTGGCTCCTAACGGATACAGAACTAGCCGCCCAGCAAGCTAAAGTCGAAGCTCAGCGGGCAGCAGTCGAAGCCCAACGGGCCGATGCCGCTGAAGCAAAACTGCGACAGGTAATCAAAAATCTCCAGCAGACTGGCATGGATACAGACACCATTGCTGAAATTGTTGGCCTATCGCCCGAGCAGCTGTATGACTTGGACCCTGATACTTTAGATATTTAGGATTGGCACAGAGCTTCTAAGAAGGCAAGCACTCAGTTATTTGCCATGGTCCCAACGAAGAATAGCTCTGGTGGTATTCTACAGGCTACGGTTTTAGGTAGTTGGATGCTGGGTTGTAAGTTCTACATTGGCACCATGCCCGTCTAGCAGATCGGGTTATCCTCTAAATCAGCAACGGCAAAATCATAGAATCTCTATGCTCCAGCTTCGTCGACAGTCGCCCATGGCTGTATTTGGGTTCGTCATATTTTGTTTGATTCTGCTGGTGATCGCAGTAGGGCCATATCTATATACCCAATCAGCGAATGCTGTTGATTTTGCCCTGGCGAGTCAGCCTCCTAGTTTGGCTCATCCCTTTGGTACCAATACGCTGGGGCAAGACCAGCTGGCCCGTGTCATGCGAGGGGGACGAGTCTCTCTAACGGTGGGGCTTACGGCTATGGCGATGGCAGTCAGTGTGGGCACCTTGATTGGCGCGATCGCAGGTTTTTACGGTGGTCTGATTGGTGCATTGCTGATGCGCTTGACCGATCTATTTTTATCGTTGCCGCAGTTGCCGCTGTCTCTACTGATTATTTAGGGGATTTCCCATAAAGAAAGTACCAGCTAAGCTGGTCGAATCAAAATGTC
>ERZ1740070.103-NODE-103-length-58711-cov-7.509104_pt1 | contig 58711 bp, 27 predicted proteins | sample MGYA00581734_ERZ1740070 | MGnify/ENA primary metagenome ERZ1740070 (study PRJEB43018, sample SAMN04849744) | marine metagenome | isolation source: floating plastic debris | place: Pacific Ocean | collected 2008-09-01 | study: EMG produced TPA metagenomics assembly... | reverse complement strand
TGTCAGCGGCCATAATTTCCGGAATCGCTCCGGCCATAATTTCCGGAATTCACAGATCACGTCTTGAACGGTGCCTTCTGGCTGAGCGAGAGCCGCAACCGCAATTTGGTACAGCAGTTGGTCATGATCCTTATTTTCCTGCGCGGTGGCGACAATCTCTGAAGATGTCCGCCTGCGGCTGCGGCTCTCTAGCCGATGTACTAACAGAATGAACAACTCGATAATGCTATCGACGATCTCTTGCGAACGCTGATGACAGAACGCTGACAGCAGCAGGTAGCGAATCGGGTCTGGGTGTCGCCGAATCTCTGTGAGCGACTCGGTTTCGACCCGCAGTCGATAGCGTTCCACTAGGTGCTCATTCAAGCTTTTGAATAAGTCTGTGGGTAGCTCCAGTTGCTTGATTGTTTTGAGCTTCGATAGCTCTGCTTTCAGGCTCTTGAGACCCACACCCCCGGCCTCCTGTTTGAGCTGATTGAGTGGGATCTCATCGGCATCTAGAATCCAGGAATCTGACTGCGGCCCGGTCAGCTTATCCAGTGCCCGACGACAGCAAGTTGGCAGCTGTTCGACTATTGAATCGCACAGTTGGATCTCAAACTGATGGTGGGCTGAATTAATTAGTCGCTCGATTTGCGCATAGCTTGGCGGCTCTATCTTGCGGACTCTCAACTCTTCATAGAGCAAGGCTTTGAGTCGTCTTTCATCCACTGCCTGCGGCACAATCTCGTCAACCAGCCACTGGCACAGGCTATCAATTTCTTGCTTTCCCGTCCGGTGAAAGCCATATAACTTACGGATTTCGACCCGGTGATATTTAGGCGCTCTACCGTCCCAGTTGTAATGCTTATAGCGGCTTTCGTCTAATTCCAATTGCTCTGCCACAAATAAACGCACCACAGCAGGAATTTCATACTGCTTCTCAGGAAATCGTCCCTTCAGCTGAAAGAACTTCAGCAGCAACGCGAAGCCTAAGCGATTGACACCACGCTTCTTGTCAATAAGTTGCTGCTCTTCCCCATCGATTGTCCAATGCTCAACCAGTTCATGATTTTCCCACTTTCGTTTCATCCTACGCCTCTAGAATCACGCCTCTAGTGAGCGTAAAACGGCGGCGGGCAACATAAGCCTAGCTTATGATTTAGTGGTGACATCGGATTTTTACTTCGCAAAAATCGAGGCTTGAAACCTATGCATATCAATCAATTTAGGCTTATTGCACTTCGTTGCAGCTACGCTTGCAGCACCCCTTCTTATCGCCAAATCCAAGAACTTGACAAGATAGAACTTCTGTTTCTTAATGAGAAAAGTTCTTATTTAATTAAGGCATATTTCCCTGGTGTCGTCGAGTTGGACATTCAATCTTTTAGTGCTCAGGGTTAGGCAGCTATGGACAATCTATCACTATTGACCGCAATGCAAGCGTCAGTAGACGCGACAGCAGGTTCCTTATCAACCGTTGTTGATGCTCTCTTGGAAGTCGATCATCTTCTTATCTGTGTCTCTGGAGAGGCTGCCCTTTCCGTCCTTCAAACTGTGGGGCTACGATGCCCAAACTATACGGCACGGCGCGTTGAGCAAGGAACGGCGTCCCGCTTAATTCTGTTTGAGAATGCTTATCTTGAATTGATCTGTATTGAAGATGAACGGGTGGCGGCTCAAACGTCGAGGCGAACGGGAATTGATATGCTAGGGCGATCGCGTTGGCAGCACACTCGGTTTTCTCCCTTCGGGGTTGGTCTGCGCTGTAAATTGGACGCGGCTAACTTAACCGCTCACTCCAAACATTCTAGGGCGGAACAGATCCAGCAAGATTCATCGATCCACTTTGCCTCCGACAACCGCGTCAATAAAGCGGAACCCCTCTGTTTCGTAATTCCGAACTACATTGCGTTACCCCAGTGGCTCGATCCCACGTCGGATGTTCATCAATATCTCCTCACTCATTCGCTAGGGGTGAAGCGGCTCACGGATGTCAAAATCACGGTCGATAGTGCCAGGGATCTGACTCCCACGGTTTCAATGCTCTCCCACAGCAACCTGATCGGAATCGAGCAGGGAATGGCTCCGTTACTGGAGTTGGTGTTTGACGAAGAAGGACAGGGACAACGCCTCGATCTCCGACCGAGCTTGCCTGCGCTGCTGAGGTATTGAGGGTAAAGGTTTATGACTGTGTCATAGAACAGGGCTTAAGATCCCGAAGCGCACATCATTCCGCCGCCGAGGTGGACATCATTTTGCACGACACCGGTATGGCTCAACTCGTTGACTTGGTCGAACACTTCAGCAATGTCCCCTTCTCGGTCAAAGACGTGGATAATACGCTTTGAGGGAGCGACCGCTTGCTCCAGTGTCATCATCGCTTCGACCCAACGATACGATTCTTTTTCTTCAAAGGGCCGAGCTCGCTTCGCCTTACGGGCGTCAGCACGACGTTGTTTTTTCTGTTGTCGTGTTTCGTTGGCGGGGGGCTTGGCACGATGCTCACGGGTCCAGAGCTTTTGCCACCATAATCCCAACAGTTGCCCTTGGTCTGGTTCAACCGCAAGCGCACTGTGAAGCAGTAAGCCATTGCCTCCATTGCCTTGGGGACCATAGCCCTCTCGTTTTTCTAGAATCGCACCATAGTCTAAATAGGTGGTGTCTCCAACACTTAATATCCTCGATTGGTCACTCACAAGCTCTGCTGTCATTTGGCAATGAGGCTCGATGATCTTTTCAAAGTGGGTTTTCGGGTTAGCGAAAACTCATAGGCTCGTTTCAGTTCTTTTGCACTCTCAAAGACGTTCGATAGGCCCTGTCCAAATTTTTCACTCAGTGCTTGACCAATACTTAACGCACGAAGGCTTAAACGGCGATCTCCTAAGGCGCAGTTCCCAAAATTTTGCTCGTAACGTTCTGTACTCATCGGTGGCTCCCTGGGTATTGGTGCGCTCACTTTACCTGATGTTAAGGCCATAGACTAGAACCAATGTCTATCAAGGATTTGAGTACTTAGCAGGAAAAGTCAGTGCAGATGAGGGGTTACACAGGGCTCAAGAGTATCTGGCTACCAGTGGAATGGGAGCGTTGGCCTTGTATTGTCTGGAGGCGATCGCGGAGGTGTTTGATGTCTGCATCATTGATTCACCCCCTCAGCGGACTCAGATTTGCCTATCGGTGGTAGGAGCGTCTGACCTGGTTTTGATTCCGGCGGAGGCTTCGACGAAAGGGGTGAATTCGCTATTGCGGAGTCTGGAATTACTGGATGAGATGAGAAGAATCCGAGCGTTCAGTGGGCAGGTGCTGGGAGTATTACCGTTTCGAGATAAGTGGTTTGGGCGAGCCCAGGCTGTGGACAGCCGCGAAGTGATCGCAGCAATGCGACAGGTGGCAGGGGAGATTTCATTGTTGCCGTCGATTTTGGAGAGTGAACGATACAAGCAGGCAATTCGGCTGGGACGATTACTGTCGGAAATGGGGCATGAGGAGTTGGAATTCCCCCTGCACCGGGTAATTGAGATTTTGGAGCAGACTGATGAATGAGGATGCGCTGGAACGGTTGATGTAGCGGCAGCGACTCAGTGTGTCGCCGCGATCTGATGGGCTATCTGATGTGAAGTCTCATCAACCGAATGACGCTGAGGTTACTACATCGGAATATAGTGACGCTGATGAGTCTACAGGTGTTGACGTCAGTATGTCTGTTGGCCAGGATGGGAATTCGGATTTACCGCAGTTGGTACGCACCACAACTCGGCTGGAGGAGGAGATTGACAAGGCGCTACGCCATCTCTGCATGGATGAGCGGATTACGAAGGAGGTGTGGTTTGAGGCGGCTTATCTGTATTTGATGGAGCACCCGAAGGCGATGAAGGTAGTAAATGGGATTGCCAAGGAGCGCTATCAGCGGCGAAAGCGAGCGGCAGACTTAAGGAAGTTGGAGACGATGCAGAAGCGGTTGAAGGGGGAATGATAAAGGGCAACACTTCAGTCCTTAAATGGTTTCTCGTGCTGCTAGGTGAGCCTCGATTTCTGAACGCGATCGCCAAACGGGTCGCAATTCCTGGTTGGCAAACATTTTCAACTGCTCGCTACTGTCTTGCTTTCCTGGCTGAGTGGCATTACCGTAACTGGTGAGAACCATCGCCCGGACTGGATTCGAAAACTCAATCACAGCCACATAGGAGTCTCCACCAATCACTTGGAAGCGCCCATCTTCTGAGGGGACAAACGATAGGTTTCGGAAAATGCCCAAGTCACCACCATTGGCAGGCAGTTCTACCTCACCGGAGCGTAGCCGGAAAACTTCGCCCCACGGGATATCGAGTGTTCCATACGTAGCTTCGACCTCGGTGGCAGCGGCTTCGAGGGCGGCTACCGCACTTGTGGGATTGGCAAGACCATCAGGGGTCGTGAGTGGCTTTTTCTCATTCCAAGGTGTAGCAAACCCATTGGAGTAATCCAAGGCTTGTTCCCAAAAAGAGAATAGCACTGCACCGCGACTATCTGAGTCAGTTTGACGATCCCACTTATCCAGCACCTCAGCAGCTTTTCGCCCTAACTCTCCACCCTGCTGCCGCGCTGCTGGGATGAGGTCATCAAGGAGGCGCTCTGCTAGTTCCACATGGGTCGAGTGCTTGTACTTCACCATTTCCTCAAGTGAGATTTGTTCATCTGATTCGAGCATCTTGACAGAATGCTGGGCTCGAAACCACATCGGACCGCGTGGTGCCATGTAGGGTGGATAATTGTCTGGATTGAGTACTGATGGAAAAGTTGTTGTCCAGGGCGGGTCGTTGGCATTCTGTAACCAGCCGCTGGGTGGATCAGAGGCACGGGGTAGTTCAGAGTAAGGGTGACTTTCAGTCCACAAGGTGGTCGAACTCTCCCCAGGAATAATGCCTAACCAGTATTCAAAATCGCCCTCTTGACGCACCGGCACCTGACCGTTGAACAGATGCAATATATGACCTTCGCGATCGGCATACAGGATCGTAAACATGGGAATTTGCAACCGTTGGAGCGCGGCTTCAAACTCAGCCAGATTCGTGGCTCGTGCCATATCCCACCACTGCTCCAACGCACCTGACTGATCCAGCCCCACCACCCGTAATGCTAGGGCTGTGTCGTTGTCCTCTGCTACTACCGGGCCATGCACCGATCGCCGCACCAACAAGGGTTCTTCTCGGATGCTACCATCTGGTTGCCGAATCTTGAGAACTTGCTCAGCCTGCTCAAAGGCTCGCACTGCCCCATCAAACTGATAGCCTCGCTCGGTTACGGTGAGTTCATAGGCATCCCAACCATCGTGGGTATTGACGGTGTGAGTCCAGCCTAGATAATCATTGAAGGCGATTGTCAGGACGGGAATACCGATAAGTGATGCTCCATAAGCATCAAAGCCTGGAGCCGTTAATTGTGCTTCATACCAGAGAAATAGATCCGACCAAGGGAGGTGGGGATTAGCTAATAGCATGGCGTTCCCACTGGCAGAACGAGAGGGAGCGATCGCCCAGCCGTTCGATCCTAAATCAGATCGCGCCTGAATCACTTGAGTAAGAAGAGAAGTAGACGGCGTTTGGGCGTGCTCTAAGAGGCTATCAATCTGCCCTGGATTAACAATAAAGGTGAAGTGTAACACCCGCTGCACATGAGCTAGCAGATCTACACCTGTGATGGGTACAACGGCTTCCATTTCGTCATCAATCTGCTCTGGATAGGCATCGATATAAGCATTGACACCAGCGGCAAAGGCATCGAGATAGGTACGAAAGGTTGGGCTTTGCGCTTCATACCAATTCTGGGCACGGGCAGGAATTCCAGTTGTGTGAACCCAGCGATCGGATTCCACCTCGTCTTCACCCCAATACTCAGCAGCGCGTCCTCGTGATTGTCCATATAGCTTCAGGATAAGATTCCCGTGACTTTGTGCCTGTGCCCATCCAAAGGCATGAAAAAGCTGTTCATTATTGTTGGCAAAAATGTGGGGTACGCCATAGGTATCCCATAGGATTTCGGTCGTGCCTAAACCAGGGGTAGGAGTGCCAGTCCCAGTCAGTAACAGCAAGAGGCAGCTCAAGCTGAATGCTATGAAGCGAAACCAAATTTTAGGGAGATGCCATCGCGATCTCCAGGATTGCCACAGGTAGTGAAATTTAGCGAGGTAAGTATAAGTCAAAAGCATCGATCAGGATTTGAAATTTTCTAATTGAGGATTACAGAATTTGCTTCGACATCTTGAGACAATGAGAATAGCAGGATTACCTTGGTGAAAAAGAGATGCGCGGAGTTGCTTCGGGCACGGGGTTTAACGAATAGCAGCTGTAAGTGAATCATAAGCACTGGCTCGGTATAAAAAGTGATATAAAAATGGTATGAGGGCAGTAATATTGCAGTAATGTTACTGTTTATGGCCTGTGTTACTTGCCACTCACCTGAATTTTTGAGCGATCTCAAATCTGACGGCAACTGTGTGGAGCATTATAAGAAATATTCTCACTAAGAAAGAAAGTATTTGTGCTTGTGCAAGATATTGAAATGTTAATTTGAGAAAAAGCAGAAGTATGCTGATGTCACGGAAGACCTTATTTCGCCACAAGTTCACTGTCATAGCCGTGCTAGACCAACGAAACTGCGAAGTTTTCAGCTTTGTAAGTGATTTGAAACTTTAAAAGATCTGGAAAATATGGAAAGGCTATTGCTAAACAGTTGCATTAGTTGATATATTAACTAAATCAAGCACATTTCAAAGTACCATGCTTAGGTTGTTTTCTTTGTTCCTTTTTGCCCTGTAGAAGGATTGGCATTTGAGATGCGCTCGCCTAGCTGATGGTACGCTTGTCAGCTATTTGGTGTATTACGTAGCGAATATGCTTCCCCTGGAAAGTTGTTTAAACCTGGAGAACGTAATTCAATGAGCTGAAGTTGTGCAAAAATTGCACAACTTGGTTCAGTCAATCAAAGAAAACGTCGAATTGGATTTCTTGAATCGTTTGGAAAGTTATTTAAACCTGGAGAACGTAATTCAATGAGCTGAAGTTGTGCAATTTTTGCACAACTTGGTTCAGTCAATCAAAGAAAACGTCGAATTGGATTTCTTGAATCGTTCGTCAACACTTTTGGCACAGTGCGTTGCCAAATCGATCTTGGTCAATTGACTTTGAAGGATTTTGCCATTGTGGTCTTAGAAGTTGTCTCAATCCAAATCCAGACAGACCGGATCAATACGGAGAGAATTCAAGCGTATTGATCCCACAACAGCAGCATCAAATTCTATACCGTCAGATTAACCAAGAAATTCAACGGTTAGAGATCGTGGCAGATTGTATTAAGACCTTGATAGACTTGCGGCAGCAACAGTTGCAGGAAACTCTAAGAAACCAAGTGTTCGAGGGGATTCGCCAGCTAGAGGTTTTGGCGGACTGCATCAATGCTCAAGCGACGCAAATAGAGGTTCAACTACTCCAGTTTCGGGAAATCGCGATTGATATTGATCGCTCTTGTCACGCTCTCCAACAGGATTTTGATCGTCAACGATTGGCAGGTCTCGAACCGTCGAAATGTATTTGCTGTCAGCCTGCGAGTGTTTGGAAAGTTCGTGACTTAGGAGTTCCTGAGGTGGTGAGACGAGGGCCAGGGTTTATCTTGATGACAAAGGCAATCAACTTGAGAGAGCAAGAAGATGATTTTTGGAAACGAGCGCGGATTGCTCAGCAGCGGAGAGAAGCTCTAGAGCATTGGTTGAAAGCGAGACGAATCAAGCAGACAAATAGCTAAAAATCACCTACCTCAAACCTTAAAAGAACTGATTTGAAATCGTATAGCTGTATTCCAGACCTTCATCTCAATCGAGTAGGACAATCAAATGGTGAATGCTTGTCATCCTGTTCCAGAGCTATCCCTACATGTTTCCACATTGGTCGATCTTTTGGGTACCAGGTCTCTACACCAGCCTGAACAGCCCGCCTTCACCTTCCTGCAGGATGGAGAGATCGAAGCTGTCCAGCTAACCTACCGAGAGCTAGACCAACAGAGCCGAGCCATTGCGGCTCAACTCCAGGCACTAGGTTTGTGTGGAGAACGGGCTTTGCTGCTTTATCCGCCAGGGCTAAAATATCTTGCCGCTTTTTTTGGCTGCCTTTATGCTGGAGTGGTGGCTGTACCTGCCTATCCTCCACGCAATCGCCGCAATGCCCCTCGAATTCTAGCGATTGCTTCTGATGCTCAAGCTGCGATCGCTTTAACCACGACAACCATTCTTCCAAAGGTAAGGTCGTTGTTAATTGGAAAGGCTGCTTTGGAGAAGTTACGGTGGTTGACCACAGATGATCTGGATCAATCCATTGCATCAAATTGGCAAGTTCCCGCCATTGCATCGGATACGTTAGCCTTTCTGCAGTATACATCCGGCTCGACAGGCGCACCTAAAGGCGTGATGCTGAGTCACAGTAATCTACTGCATAATGCGGCTGTAACCTACAAATTGATGGGACATTCACCAGAAAGTGTGTTTGTCTCGTGGTTGCCGAGCTACCATGATATGGGACTAATTGGTGGAATTTTGCAGCCACTTTATGGGGGATTTCCTTGCATCTTGATGCCACCCGCTGCGTTTTTGCAGCGTCCCTATCGCTGGTTGCAGACGATTTCTCAATATCGAGGTACAACCAGCGGTGCTCCCAATTTTGCCTATGAGTTGTGTATTGAGAAAATCGCGGCGGAGCAGCGGCAAAGTTTGGACTTAAGCTGTTGGAGGGTTGCATTTAATGGGGCAGAACCGGTGCGATCTCAAACGTTGGAGCGATTTGCGGCTGAATTTGCGGACTGTGGATTTCGCCGGGAAGCATTTTATCCCTGCTATGGCATGGCGGAAACCACACTGATAGTCTCTGGAGGGCGCTACACCCATCCTCCCGTTATTCAGACAGTGCAAAAGATGGCTCTGGAGCAACATCGGATCGTGGATGCGGCGATCGATATCCTTGTACCGGATGAGATTCAGTCGCTGGTCGGTTGTGGTCGAACCATTCCCCAACAGCAGATTGTGATTGCCCATCCTGAGACCTTAACTCGCTGTGCCCCCGATGAAGTGGGTGAGATCTGGGTGTCCGGTCCCAGTGTTGGACAGGGATATTGGCAGCGTCCTGAAGAGACAGCGCAAATCTTCAGAGTACATCTCGCTGATACAGGGGAAAGACCCTTTTTACGGACAGGTGATTTGGGCTTTTTGCAGGATGGGGAATTGTTTGTTACAGGTCGAGTTAAGGATTTAATTATCATCCGGGGTCGTAACCTGTATCCTCAGGATATTGAATTAACCACAGAACACAGTCATCCGTCTTTGCGACTCGGCAGTGGTGCAGCCTTTGCGGTAGAGGTGGGCAGTGAAGAACGGCTGGTGGTGGTCCAAGAGTTGGAGTTTCGGGCTAAACCGGATATTGAAGAAGTCACTTCAGCTATTCGTCGGGCAGTCACTGAAGAATATGAGGTGCAAGTTTATGGCGTGGTTTTAATTAAGCCTGGAAGTATCCCCAAGACTTCTAGTGGCAAGATTCAGCGCCGTGCTTGTAAAGCAAAGTTCTTGGACGGCAATCTGAGTGTTATCGGCAGCAGTATTTTGAACGTTGCTGATTTTGTAGAAACAGCTCATAGTCTTAATCGCGATGCTCTCCTAACACTCCCACCGCGTGAGGGTCAGTTACTTCTAGAGTCTTATCTTCAAGGATTGGTGGCGCAGGTGCTACAAATACCATCGTCTCAAGTCAACCTCCAGCAACCCTTAAGCAGTTTGGGATTGGATTCTTTAAGAGTTTTTGAGTTAAAAAACCGGATTGAAGTTGATCTGGAATTCACTGTATCGGTAGCGGACTTCTTTGAAGGCTTAAGTCTTGCCCAGTTGGCAATCAAGATATTCGTTCAACTGGCAACGGCAGATTTCATCTCCTCAGTTCCCCTCACCAAAGTCCAGACAGCTACTGATGTTCATCCTCTCTCTTTTGCCCAGCAGCAGCTATGGTTGCTTGACCAGTTAGAGCCTGGTAACCCGGCCTACAACATTTCTTTTGCCATTGGTTTAGAAGGCTCCCTAAAAGTGGCGTTGTTGGAACGCAGCTTGAATGAAATTGTGCGTCGTCACGAAGTTCTAAGAACCACCTTTTCTCTAGTTAATGGTAAACCCGTTCAAATTATTGCTCCTTCTTTAAGGCTAAGTCTGTCGGTCGTTGATTACCAAGAATATCCTGAATTGGAGCGTGAGTCTGAGGTGCAGCGTCTTGCCCCTCAAGAGAGTCAGCAGCCTTTTAACCTAACGCAGGAACCGCTATTGCGTGCCAAACTGGTGCGTTTAGGTCAACAGGAACACAGGCTTTTGCTAACCATGCATCACATTATTTTGGATGGATTGTCGGTAGAGGTATTCATCCAGGAGATGGCAGCTCTTTACAAAGCATTTTTGACCGAAAAAGCCTCACCCCTACCTGAACTGTCTATTCAGTATAAGGACTTTGTTTACTGGCAACGGCAATGGCTTCAGGAAGAGCAGCTAGAAACTCAACTTAACTACTGGAAACAACAACTAGAGGGTGTTCCAGCTATTTTACAACTGCCTACAGACCATCCACGACCAGCAGTTCAGACTTTTCGAGGTGCAAGCCAATCTCTAGAATTGCCCAAGACCCTAACCGACAAGCTTAAAGCGCTCTCGCGTCAAGAAGGTGTCACCCTGTTTATGTTGCTGCTGGCGGCATTCCAAACTTTCCTCTACCGCTACACAGGACAAGATGATATTCCTGTAGGCTCACCCATTGCCAACCGCAACCACAGGGAACTCAAACGGCTGATTGGTTGTTTTATCAACACTTTGGTCTTGCGTACCAACCTAGGAGGAAACCCCAGTTTTCGAGAACTGCTAGGTAGAGTACGTCAGGTAGCATTAGGGGCTTATGCTCATCATGATTTACCCTTCGAGCAGTTGGTGGAGGCACTTCGGCCCCAGCGGGATGTCAGTTATAATCCCCTATTCCAAGTGTCATTTACTTTCCAACATGCTCCGCAGCTTGAGGAAATTCCTGGTTTAACCCTAGACCAGTTAAAGGTAGAAAGTCTGACCTCGCAGTTTGATTTAAGACTGATTATTGAAACCACAGACAGAGAACTAACCACCTCATTTGAGTACAATACCGATCTATTTGAAGATGCCACAATTACCCGGATGTTGGGGCATTTTCACAACTTGCTAGAGGGTATTGTGGTCAATCCCAACCAAAGTCTTTCGGACTTACCCCTCTTATCAGAAGCAGAGCAGCATCAACAGCTTGTGGTTTGGAATGATACTCAGGCGGAATATCCCAAAGATTTTTGTATTCATCAGCTTTTTGAGGCACAAGTAGAGCGGACACCCGATGCAACTGCTGTAGTTTTTGAGACCCAGCAACTGACTTATCGGCAACTGAACGCTAGGGCGAATAAACTAGCAAACTACCTGCAAAAACTGGGCGTAGCACCAGAGGTACTGGTGGGGATCTGCGTGGAGCGATCGCTTGAGATGGTGATTGGGCTCTTGGGTGTTCTCAAAGCTGGAGGCGCTTATGTACCCCTTGACCCTTCCTATCCAAAAGAGCGGTTGAGCTTCATGTTGTCAGATTCCCAGGCATTGGTATTGTTGACTCAGCAGAAGTTAGTAGCAGCGCTCCCTGAGCATCAGGCACATGTAGTTTACTTAGATGATTGTCAAGAACTCACTGCAAGTGAGAGTAAGGAGAATCTCGTCAGTGAGGTTAAGCCTGAAAACTTGGCTTATGTGATTTACACTTCGGGTTCTACAGGAAAGCCAAAGGGAACAATGATCCCTCACCGAGGCATCGTCAATTATCTGAGCTGGTGTACGAAGACCTATTCAGTAGCAGATGGTTGTGGCACTCCAGTTCACTCTTCGATTGGGTTTGACGCAACCATTACTAGCTTGTTTTCTCCCCTATTAGTGGGACAAAAAGTAGTACTTGTCCCAGAAGAGGGAGAAATAGAGGCACTCAGCACCCTTTTGTGTTCTCAAAGTAATTTCAGTCTTGTCAAAATTACGCCAGCTCATCTAGAGATGCTCAGCCAGTTGTTACCTAGCTCTGAGGTTGCGAGTCAGACTAGAGCGTTAGTGATTGGTGGTGAGGCGCTGTTGGGGAAAACCCTTTTATTCTGGCATCAAAATGTCTCCCAAACCCGGCTGATTAACGAGTACGGACCGACAGAAACTGTTGTTGGATGTTGTGTCTATGAGGTTTTAAATCAGACCCCTTTGTTCGGTGCAATTCCCATTGGTCGTCCGATTGCCAATACCCAGATTTATTTGCTTAATCGGAATCTACAACCTGTTCCCATTGGTGTGCCAGGAGAAATGTATATTAGCGGGGATGGACTAGCAAGGGGCTACCTCAACCGTCCCGAACTGACTGCGGAAAAATTCATTCCTAATTCCTTCAGCAGTCAACCGGGGGTACTCTTTTATAAGACTGGGGACTTAGCCAGATATTTACCCAATGGAGAGATTGAGTACTTAGGGCGGATTGACCACCAAGTTAAGATTCGCGGCTTCCGTATTGAACTTGGAGAGATTGAGTCGATACTGAGCCAACATCCAGCCGTGCGAGAGGTCGTAGTTTTGGCACGTGAAGAGCAACCTAGTGATAAGCAATTGGTAGCTTATATCGTTCCTGGACAAGAGCAAACACCCACAACCAGTGAACTGCGCCACTATCTCAAGGAACAGTTGCCTGAATATATGGTGCCCTCTGTTTTCATGCTGCTGAAGGTGATGCCACTGACACCCAACGGCAAGGTGGATCGTCCTGCATTGCCAGCACCTGATAGCTTGCGTCCAAGTTTAGCAACTACCTATGAGGCTCCTCGTTCTGAGATGGAGCGATCGATCGCTACTATTTGGCAAGAAGTATTACACCTAGAAAAAGTGGGTGTAAATGACAATTTCTTTGATCTCGGTGGTCATTCCTTATTGATGGTTCAGGTTCACAACAAACTCAGGGAAAGTGTTAACTGGAATTTGTCAATTATAGAAATGTTCCAAAACCCAACCATCAAAACTTTGGTGCAATACGTAAGTCAAAAGCAAAAAAAACAACCTTCCTTTGGGAAAATGCGCGATCGAGTTAATAGGCAACTAGAGGTAAGAAAACGACGTAAGCAATTCCAAAAGTGATAGTGAGTCAAAATTACTGATAGTATAGTGAATTGATCATGAGCAAATATCAATTTCTAAATCTCCCAAGCGCTAAAATTATTACTCGTAATAATAATCTTGATATTTTGGAACTATCAACAGCCCGGATTTTGGATCATTTCAGTTCATATGGACTTCTTCTCTTTCGAGAATTTGAAGTCGATGATGAAAAAATGCTTGCATTTGCAGAACAATTTAGCTCTGAATTTGTTCGAGATCCGGGAAAGCAAACAGTTGGTTCTATCGACGGAGTTGTGCAGTTGGTAGTTAATGGAATGGATGCTCGCGCCCTTCATAGCGAGAACGCTTCTACTCCTTATCGACCTGATGTCGTTTGCTTTTGCTGTGCTGTGCCTGCAGCCCAAGGTGGTGAAACTATAGTTTGTGATGGCGTAAGGGTTTGGAAAGAATTAAGTAAATCCGTTCAATCGCTGTTTCTTTCCCAAAAAATTAAGCATCCACATAATTTTTCTCCTGAACAATGGAAAAGTTTTTTCGGCTCAGGTACTACTATCGCTGATGTCAAGCAGGCACTCGATGAACTTGAGGGTGTCAGTTACTCAGTTGATGAAAGTCAATCAGTTGCTCTGGAATATACTTGCTCAGCAGTAGTTAAAACAAAATTTGATTATCAAGATGCATTTGCAAACAGTATTATAACAGACCAGGAAAATCAAGATGTCCTATTGGAAGATGGTTCACCGATTCCTAGTGTAGTGATCGAAGAAATCAAAGTGGTTACAGATAAATTGACTCAGGAAATACAGTGGCAGCCAGGTGATTTAGTAATGATTGATAATTCTAGATTCATGCACGGTCGTAGAGCATTTACTGATATGAGAAGAAAGATTTACACAAATCTAAGTTATCTTAAGTCTTGAATTTGGATACGCCACTTGCAGTTTTGGGATTGATAGCTTCCCTACTAAATAGCAAGAGTTATGGATGAATAGCAAGAATTATGGATGAAATGAAATCATTAGTTCACAGCAGTGCCAAAGTAATTTATAGCCATAATCACTCTAATATTCTTGGACTGCCAGTCAAAGAAAGTCTAGATTGGTTCAAGTTATATGGGCTTCTTATCTTCCGAGGATTTGAGGTCGATGACAAAGAAATGAAAGCATTTGCAGAACAATTTAGTTCTAGATTTATCCGAGATCCACAAAAGGAAACTGTTGGTTCTATCGACGGAGTTGTGCAGTTTGTAGTTAATGGAATGGATGATTTTGGTCTTCATAGTGAGAATGCTTCTAGTCCTTACCGACCCGATATCGTTTGCTTTTGCTGTGCCGTGCCTGCAGCCCAAGGTGGTGAAACTATAGTTTGTGATGGCGTAAGGGTTTGGAAAGAATTAAGTAAACCCGTCCAATCGCTGTTTCTTTCCCAAAAAATTAAGTACATACACAATTTTCCTGCTGAGCAATGGAAAAATTTTTTCGGCTCAGGTACTACTATCGCTGATGTCAAGCGAGTACTCAATGAGCTTGAGGATGTCAGTTACTCAGTTGATGAAAATCAATCAGTTGCTCTGGAATATACTTGCTCAGCGGTCGTTAAAACAAAATTTAATCATCAAAATGCGTTTGCAAACAGCATTCTTATAGAATATGAAAACCAAGATGTTTTATTGGAAGATGGTTCACCACTCTCTGACGCAATAATCGAAGAAATCAAAGAAGTTTCAGATAAGCTGACTCAGGAGATACAGTGGCAACCGGGTGATTTGGCGATGATTGATAATTCTAGATTTATGCATGGTCGTAGAGCATTTACTGATACGAGAAGAAAGATTTATACAAATCTCAGTTACCTGAAGCCTGAATTGGAAACCTAGCGTTTACCCATTAAACTAGTGACAAAAAGAAGAAATGAAATTGCTAATCCACAGTAGTGCCAAAATAGTTCATAGTAATAGGAGTTGTCACAATATTCTTAAACTACCAGTGCAGGAAAATCTAGACTGGTTCAAGTCATATGGATTTCTGCTCTTCCGAGGGTTTGAAGTTGATTCTAAAAAAATGAAAGCATTTGCAGAACAATTTAGTTCTAGATTTATCCGAGATCGTGGCAGACCGCTTGTTGATTCTAGTGATGGTTTTGTCAGTTTGGTAGATGGAGGAACGCATTATATTAGTCCACATTGCGAACACGCTAATTCTCCCTTTCGACCCGATGTTGTTTGGTTTTGCTGTGCTGTGCCTGTAGCACAAGGTGGTGAAACCTTGGTTTGGGATGGCGTGCAAGTTTGGCAGGAAATGAGCGAAGAGTTAAGGAAGTTGTTTCTTGACAAAAAGATAAGGTTTTTTCAAAAGTTTCCGGCTGCTGCTTGGAAGTATTTTCTGGGGACAGGTTCTACTATAGTTGATGTCAAAAAAACTCTCGATAGTCTTGAAGGAGTAAGTTATCAAATTAACCCGGATCAATCCGTTTCTCTGGAATATGTTTGCTCGGCTGTGGTAAAAACTAGATATCATAATCATGATGCATTTGCTAATAGCCTTATTTCAGAGTATAAAAATCCGAGGGGAGTAGTAACGTTTGAAGACGGTTCGCCGATTCCTGAGGCAGCTATTAATGAAATTAAGGAGATTATGAACAGGTTAACTGAAGTAATATCGTGGCAATTCGGTGACCTGGCTATGATTGATAATACAAGATTTTTACATGGTCGTAGAGCATTTAAAGATACTAAAAGACGAATTTTGTCTCTTTTAAGTTATCTGAAGTAATGGCATTATCTTGATTCGAAATTCTCGTTGATTAGCTCAATCCAGGAAAGAAGAAAATGGGGAGTATAGAAAATCACGAATCAATAATGGAAGAAATAGCCATCATCGGTATGGCAGGTCGTTTTCCTGGAGCTAAAGACCTTGAAGAGTTTTGGCAAAATTTGCAAGCAGGATTAGAATCAATTTCGGTTTTGACAGATAACGAATTGATAGCTTCTGGAATAGATAATGCTGCTTTAAAGGAATCGAATTATGTCAAAATCGGTGCAGTATTAGAAGGTATAGAGTTATTCGATGCTTTATTCTTTGACTTTAATCCTAGGGAGGCTGAAACAACAGATCCGCAGCACCGACTGTTCTTAGAGTGTTCTTGGGAAGCTCTTGAAAGTGCTGGCTACGATTCCCACAGGTGTAAAAGTCGGATTGGAGTTTATGCAGGTGCAAGTTTTAATGATTATCTGTCTTTTGATTTAAACAGTGACAAAGTAGGCTCAGCGAAATGCTACCAAACCTTGATTGGTAATGATAAAGACTTTCTCACGACTCGTGTTTCTTACAAATTAAATCTGACTGGACCAAGTATTACAATTCAAACTGCCTGTTCTACATCCTTAGTTGCGACAACACTGGCTTGCCAAAGTTTACTTAATTATCAATGTGATATGGCTTTGGCTGGTGGAGTTTCAATCCGAGTACCCCAAAAAACAGGCTACCTGCATGAAGAAGGAGGAACTTTATCTCCCGATGGCCACTGTCGTGCTTTCGATGCCAAAGCACAGGGAATCATCATTGGTAATGGTGTAGGAGTTGTGGTTTTAAAGCGGCTCACAGATGCTGTTGCTGATGGTGACTGTATTCTGGCGGTGATTAAAGGTGCAGCCATCAACAATGACGGTTCCATGAAAGTTGGCTACACAGCGCCTAGTGTGGATGGTCAAGCAGAAGCGATCGCAGAAGCAATCATGCTAGCAAGAGTAGAGCCTGAAACCCTTAACTATATTGAAGCTCATGGCACAGGGACAACCCTGGGCGATCCCATTGAAATTGCCGCACTGACTAAAGTTTTTCGTGCCAGCACTCAGAAAAAGGGCTTCTGTGCCATCGGTTCAGTTAAAACAAATATCGGTCATTTAGATGCAGCAGCTGGCATAGCAGGACTCATCAAGACCGTTTTAGCTCTTCAACACAAATCGATACCACCCAGCCTGAATTTCGAGCAACCCAATCCACAGATTGATCTTGTCAATAGTCCCTTTTACATCAATACTCAACTCACTGAATGGAAAGCAGGATTGACTCCTCGCCGTGCTGGTGTCAGTTCTTTGGGCATTGGTGGAACAAATGCCCATGTGGTTCTCGAAGAAGCTCCGGTGTTGCCAAACTCTAGTCCATCTCGTTCTTGGCAGTTGTTACTACTTTCGGCCAAAACTGAGTCGGCGCTGGAAACTTTGACAGAAAATCTCACCCAACACCTCAGAGAGCATCCTCACCTCAACTTAGGGGATGTGGCTCATACTCTCCAAGTGGGACGTAGGGAATTCAACTATCGTCGTATGTTTGTTAGTCAGACAATTGACGATACAGTGAACTTGCTCGAGTCCCTAGAACCCCAGCAAGTTTTAACCCATTACCAAGAATCAGGCGATCGCCCTGTTGTGTTCATGTTTCCTGGACAGGGCTCTCAGTATATGGACATGGGTAAAGGACTGTACCAGAGCGAGCAAAAATTTCAGCAACAGGTTGACTACTGCTGTGAATTACTCAAACCTCACTTAGGACTAGATTTGAGATCGCTAATCTATCCGAGTGAATCAGAAGTAGTAGCCGCAGCCGAAAAACTCAAGCAGACTGACATTACTCAACCAGCCTTGTTTGTTATTGAGTATGCCCTAGCTCAGTTGTGGATGTCATGGGGCATTTCTCCTCAAGCCATGATTGGTCATAGTATTGGAGAATATGTCGCAGCTTGCCTTGCTGGCGTAATGTCTCTGGAAGAGGCTTTAGTACTTGTGACTGCCCGTGGGCGACTGATGCAGCAGCTATCCGCTGGTGCCATGCTATCCGTTCCACTGCCAGAGGCAGAGGTTAAAACTCTACTCAGTGAACAATTATCCTTAGCTGCCAGCAATGGACCCACTTCGTGCGTAGTTTCAGGAATCCATGAAGTTGTAGATGCTTTTCAGGAAAAACTTACGGTTCAAGGTGTAGACTGTCGTCGTCTTCATACCTCCCATGCCTTTCACTCCTCACTGATGGACTCTATCCTGGAATCTTTCAGGGAAGAAGTTAAAAAAGTCAAGCTCAATCCTCCCAACATTCCCTTTATTTCCAACTTCACAGGAAGCTGGATTACAGCCACAGAAGCCACCGATCCGAGTTACTGGGCTAGACATCTACGACAAACTGTGCAGTTTTCGGCTGGTATTACCCAGTTGCTTTGTGAACCTAATCGCATCTTTCTAGAAGTGGGTTCTGGGCGCACCCTATCTACTTTGGTTAAAAAGCATTTAGATCGGGTAGATGAACGGGTGGTACTCTCTTCACTACGTCATCCTAAGGAGGAAAACTCAGATGTAAAATTCTTGCTGAGTACACTGGGTAAACTCTGGCTAGCGGGAGCTTCAGTAGACTGGTCTGGATTTTATGCTTCTGAACGTCGCCACCGACTTCCTTTACCAACCTATCCCTTTGAGCGTCAACGGTACTGGATTGAATCCCAGAAAAAATCAAGAGATTCTTATTCAGCAGACTACAAAAAGCCTGATATTGCTGACTGGTTCTATATTCCAGTCTGGAAGCAAGCGATTATTGCACCTGTTGCTGTTAAATCAGAGTCGAAAAAATGCTGGTTAGTCTTCGTCGATGCTTGTCAAGTAGGCTCACAAGTTGTTCAACATCTGGAACTTATCAACCAAGATGTCATCACTGTAGTACCAGGAGATCAGTTTAGCCGACTTGGTGAGGGCGAATATATCATCAATCTCCAGCAGCCTAATGACTACGATGCCTTGCTCAAAGAATTGCAAATGTTAGGCAAAGTTCCAGATGAGATTATCCATTTGTGGAGTCTTACATCGAACAATCAGAGACAATCGGGAATCGAGTTTTTTGAAAATTGTCAAAATCTAGGTTTTTACAGTCTGCTCTTTCTCGCACAAGCCATTGGTAAACAAGATATTACCTCTCCTCTCAATATCTCGGTCGTTACCAACGATATTCAGGACATTACAGGTGTTGAACGGTTAACTCCAGAAAAAGCAACGGTGTTAGGAATGTGCAAAGTTATTCCACAAGAGTTTTCCAACATCACCTGTCGAAGTATTGATGTCCTTCTTCCCGCTTCAGGAACTTTCCAGGAAAATAAACTGATAGACCAACTTATGGCAGAACTGACTGCTAAGTCAGTTGAGTCAGTTGTTGCTTACCGTGGACATCATCGCTGGGTACAAACTTTTGATCCAGTATATTTGGATGAGAAGGCGGACGCATCAAAAACCCGGTTGAGGGAAGGAGGAGTCTACCTAATTACTGGTGGATTAGGAGGTATTGGACTTGAACTCGCCCAATATTTAGCCCAGACAGTGCGAGCCAAATTAATACTAATTGGGCATTCTGCTTTTCCCAGCAGAAATGAATGGGAAACATGGCTAACGACTCATGACGAACATGACAAAGTCAGTCGAAAAATACGAAAACTTCAAACACTTGAAGATGTGGGGACAGAAGTTCTCGTTTTCAGCGCTGATGTTGCCAGTGAAGCACAAATGCAAGGGGCGATTGCGCAATCTCTCGAACACTTTGGTCAAATCAACGGAGTCATCCACGCTGCCGGACTCAAATTATTTAGTACTATTGTGGAACTCCATAGAACTGAGTCTGAAAAGCAACTTAGGACGAATGGACATGGACTGTTTGTCTTAGAAAATCTTTTACAGGGAATCGAGCTAGATTTCTGCTTACTTATCTCTTCCTTGTCTTCTGTTTTAGGGGTGTTAGGTATGGCAGCTTATCCAGCAGCACACCTATTCACAGATGCTTTCGTTTACAAGCATAATCAGGAAAAATCCGTTCCCTGGATAAGTGTTAATTGGGACAATTGGTTGACAAGAGAATTAGCCGAGCAATTAACAACAAAACCAGAAATATCAACGGAATTATTCATGACACTAGAACAAGGAGTGGAGGTATTTAAGCGGGTCTTATCCTTAGATAAAGTGACTCAAATTGTCACCTCTACAGTCGATCTAACAGCGAGAATTGAGCAGTGGACCAAGCGTAAGTCTACAGAAGCTCAAGAAGGCTCAAATCAAGCCAATTCTCCTTCACTCCACTCAAGACCCAGTTTAAAGAGTACCTACATTGCTCCTAGAAATGAAGTTGAGCAAACCATTGCCAATATTTGGCAAGAAGTCCTCGGAATTGAACAAATTGGCATCTACGATAACTTTTTGGAGTTGGGCGGGGATTCTCTCCTGAGCATTCAAATTACTGCTAGAGCCAACAAGATAAATCTCCGTCTGACCAATCAGCAAATATTTGAATATCCGACGATTGCTGAATTGGCAGAGGTAGCAAGCAAAACCGAGACTATCTTAGCTGAACAGGGCACAATCCAAGGATTAGTTCCCCTAACACCAACCCAACACTGGTTTTTTGAGCAGAATCGACTTGACACCCATCATTGGAATCAGGCAATTTTGCTGGAAGTGCGACAACCTCTGAATCTAGCGCGATTAGAACAGGTGATGCAGCATTTGCTTGTACACCATGATGTGCTTCGTTTGCGTTTTCAACCAGAGGAATCTGGCTGGAAGCAGATTAATGCTAGTCCCAACGGAGTTGTACCCTTTTCAAAAATCGATTTATCTAGCATATCACCTGGGTTGCAAGAACAGGCTTTTGAGGCAGCAGCTAGCGAGTTACAAGCTAGTTTTAACCTTGGATCAGAACCATTGGTAAGAATAACCTTTTTTGACTTAGGGGTACACAAGCCAAGTCGGCTGCTGTTCATTATCCACCATCTGCTTGTGGATGTTGGCTCTTGGCGAATTTTGCTTGAGGATATCGAAACAGCATATCAACAGCTAAGCCAGGGGCAAGAGATTAAGCTGTCGCCTAAGACGACTTCATTCAAACAGTGGGCTGAACGGCTCACTGAGTACGCACAGTCAACGGAATTGCAACGGGAGCAAGTCTATTGGTTGGCAGCCTCTCGTGAATGGGTATCACCACTACCAGTGGATTATCCAGGGGGTGATAACACTGTCGCATCGGTTCATACTGTGTCAGTAACCTTGAGTGTGGAAGAGACACGGACGTTACTAGAGAAAGTCTCAGCGGCTTATCGAGTGCAGATTGAGGAAGTGCTGCTTACTGCTTTGTCACAGGCTTTTGCCAAGTGGACGGGAACGCTATCGCTACTGGTTGACTTAGAGGGGAATGGACGGGAAGTCATCTTCGATAACGTCGATGTATCACGGACAGTAGGCTGGTTTACTACCATTGCCCCTGTGCTTTTGGAAATGGGGGAGGACGCTGAACCAGAAGAGGTGTTGAAACAAGTGAAAGAGCAACTCCGTAACTTTCCCAATCAAGGCATTGGCTACGGTGCCCTGCGCTATTTGGAAGGAGATGAAATCATTACCGAACAATTGAGATCGCTCCCAGAGGCAGAGGTTCTGTTCCTCTATCTAGGTCAACTCGATCAAACTTTACCTCAGTCTTCTTTATTCAAGATGTCTCAAGAATTTAGCGGCTCAACTTGCAGTCTGCGTGGCAAGCGAAGCCATCTGTTCGAGATAAATGGGTTAATTACTCAAAGTCAGCTAAGAGTGGATTGGAATTATAGCGAGAATGTCTATCGAAGAGAAAAAGTTGAGGAGTTGTCTCAAGAGTTTGTAGGAGTGTTGCGATCTCTGATTACCTCCTGTCAATCATCTTCAGTAGAAAACTATACACCTTCTGACTTTGCACAGTTTAAGTCCAGCCAATGGAACCAAGCTGACCTCGACAACATTCTGGCAGCTATCAACAAATCTGAAGGGTTTGAAGCGCAATGAAAAACGTCGAAGATATCTACCCCCTTTCGCCCATGCAACAGGGCATACTGTTTCACACCCTTTATATCCCAAAGTCGGGAATGTATTGTGAACAGTTTCACTTCACTATCTATGGAGACTTTAATATCTCAGCATTCAAACAGGCTTGGCAGCGGTTGATAGAGCGCTACCAGGTTTTACGAACCTTCTTCATTTGGGAAGATGTCAAAGAACCTGTTCAAGTAGTGCAGAAACAAACAAAGCTACCTTGGGAACAGCAGGATTGGCGAAGGTTAGCAGCACTTGAAAAACAAAAGCGCTTAGAAGATTTTCTGAAGGAAGATCGAGAGCGGAACTTTAAACTTTCTCAGGCACCACTGATTAGGCTAGCTCTAATCCAGTTAGCTGAAGATGAGTATCAATTCATCTGGAACCGCCACCACCTGTTGATGGATGGATGGTCTACACCTTTAGTTTTCGAGGAACTCTTTGCCTTATATAAAGCCTTTAGCCAAGGTCAAACTTTGCACCTAGAGCAACCCCGTCCTTACCGGAATTACGTAGCCTGGATACAGCAGCAGGACTTATCCCAGGCTGAAAAGTTCTGGCAGCGATGGCTCAAGGGTTTCACTACAACAACTTCTTTGAGGGTAGATCGCCAGCTAAGCGGCTCAGTTGACCAAGGCAACAATTATAAAAATCAGACAACTCAGCTATCGACGGCAACAAAAGCAGCATTATACTCTTTGGCTCAGCAGCAACAACTAACGCTGAACACTTTGATACAAGGAGCATGGGCTTTACTTCTGAGTCGTTACAGTGGCGAGAACGATGTGGTCTTTGGAGCTGTTATGTCTGGTCGTCCGCCAACTCTAGCAGGAGCTAATTCAATGGTAGGGGTGTTTATTAATACCCTGCCAGTGCGGGTGTATATCAATTCAGAAGAATTGCTTTTACCTTGGCTAAAGCAGCTTCAAAAACAGCAAAATGAGGCGCGTCAGTACGAGTGCAGCCCACTAATAGAAGTTATTAAATGGAGTGATATAGCCCCTGGATTACCTCTATTTGAGAGCATATTGAATTTTCAGACCTATCAAGGTAATTTTTCCTCGCAGCAGCTGGGCAGTAATCTGAAAATTTCCGAAATTAGCACTTTTGGGCAAACTCATTACCCCCTGACTGTTTCAGTGGAAGTGAATTCAGGGTTATCGCTAGAGATTTTCTATGATCGCCACCGTTTTGACAGCGACACAATATCTCGGATGCTAGAGCATTTTCAGACTTTACTCGAAGGCATTGTTGCTAATCCTGAGAAGCGTCTGGCAGACTTGTCTCTGTTGACGGAAGCAGAACAGCAACAACTATCGGTGGGATGGAATGCTACGCATACGGATTACCCCAAAGATTTGTGCATCCATCGGCTTTTTGAAGCTCAGGTAGAGCGAACACCAAATGCTATTGCTGTGGTATTTGAAGAGCAACAGTTAACTTACCAGGAACTGAACGTCAAGGCGAATCAGTTGGCACACCACTTACAACAGCTCGGCGTTTCTCCGGAGACACTGGTGGGAATTTGTGTAGAGCGCTCTATTGAGATGCTAATAGGACTGTTAGCTATGCTCATAGCTGGAGGAGCCTATGTACCCCTCGACCCAGCCTATCCAAAAGAGCGGTTAGCATTCATGTTGTCGGATTCCCAAGCACCGCTACTGCTGACCCAAAAGCAGTTACTACCAAGGTTACCTAAACACAAAGCTCATATCATCTATCTAGATACAGAAGAGGAAATTTGGGCGACTACTAGCCAAGAAAATCCTTTGAGCAATGTTACACCCGAAAACTTGGCTTACGTCATCTACACATCGGGTTCTACAGGGAAACCCAAAGGAGTGCAAATTCCTCACACTAATGTAGTCAACTTTCTGAAGTCCATGGAGGTTGAGCCAGGATTAACAGAGTCTGACACACTATTGGCTGTTACTTCTATATCATTTGATATTGCTGTTCTAGAACTGTACCTGACCCTAATTACTGGTGCACGCCTCGTCTTGGTCAGCCGCCAAGTAGCTAGAGATGGTCAAGAGCTTAGGGAAAGACTAGCAGCCACTGACACTACTGTTATGCAAGCTACCCCAGCTACTTGGCGAATGCTTTTGGCTAGTGAGTGGCAAGGCAGTTCTAAGTTGAAAATACTTTGCGGTGGTGAAGCTCTACCCTGTGATTTGGCAAAGCAGTTATTAACAAAAGGTGCTGCTCTTTGGAATCTTTATGGCCCGACTGAGACTACTATTTGGTCAACTGTCTATAAGGTAAAACCGACAAAACCATCTAGTGTTTTAGTCCCCATCGGACGACCAATTGCCAACACCACGATATATTTGCTTGACCCCCAAGGAAAACCCGTGCCTATTGGTATTCCTGGTGAGTTAAACATTGGTGGAGCTGGACTAGCGCGAGGCTATCTTAACCGTCCGGAACTGACTAGAGAAAAATTTATTTCTAACTCCTTTGCCTATCTTAATCATCAGCCTACGAGAGTTTATAGGACTGGCGACTTAGCTCGTTATCTCCTAGATGGAACAATTGAGTACATCGGAAGAATTGATCATCAGGTAAAAATTCGAGGCTTCCGTATTGAGTTAGGAGAGATTGAAGCCTTAATTAGCCGACACCAACAAGTACAACAAGCTGTAGTTATTGCTAGGGAAGATAAACCAGGCAACAAGCGCTTAGTAGCATATCTTCTAACTCAGGTATCTTTAGATGACATCCTTCACGAACTGCGTAACTTATTAGAGACGAAGCTGCCTAATTACATGGTGCCATCAGTATTTGTGCAACTAGAGGCGCTACCACTAACACCCAACGGTAAGATAGATCGTAGTGCCTTACCTGCACCTGATATGTCTAGCTCTTCTTTGAAAAATTCTTTTGTTGCACCTCGCAATTCCATTGAGGAAGAACTAGCTAAAATTTGGGCTCAAGTTCTTAATCTCCAACAGGTAGGTGTCTATGACAATTTCTTTGAGTTAGGTGGAAATTCACTCTTGGTTACTCAAGTCATTTCTCGTCTCAGGAAAACCTTCAAGGTAGAACTACCGCTACGCTACCTGTTTGAATTACCAACAATAGCTAGACTAGCCACAGGTATTCAAGAACTGATGAGGGCAGAATTAGAACAGAAGGCTTCTACCATTGAGCGTAGCTCCCGACAAAATAAGTTACCCTTGTCCTCTGCCCAACAAAGACTATGGTTGCTTGAACAAATACAACCAGACAGTTTTATTTACAATACTCCTGCTGCCGTGCGCCTAGTTGGGGAACTCAATGCTGCCGCACTAGAGCAGAGTTTCAATGAGATTGTGCGTCGTCATGAAGTCTTGCGAACGACGTTTTCCCAGGTAGACGGGGAACCTTTCCAAGTCATTATTCCTAGCCTAAAGATTGAGCTGCCTGTGGTGGATCTTAGTAATTGGTCAGAAGCTGACCGAAAAGCAGAGGTTCAGCGTCTAGCTTTCCAAGAAGCTCAACGCCCTTTCAACCTAGCTCAAGGGCCACTCCTCCGATGCACTCTCCTATGCCTTAGAGAGAAAGAGCGTATAGTATTGTTCACGATCCATCACATTATCTCAGATGGCTGGTCTATGGGAGTGTTGGTACAAGAATTGGCTTCACTTTACGAAGCCTTTTGTGCCGGTAAGCCTTCCCCACTGCCAGAATTGCCCATCCAATATGTAGACTTCGCCGTTTGGCAACAACAATGGTTGCAAGGAGAAGTACTTGAAACCCAACTTGCTTACTGGAAGCAGCAATTGGGTAGTAATCTACCTGTGCTGCAATTGCCTACAGTTCGTCCTAGAGAGAAAGTAAAAACTAATCGAGGTGCTACTCAATCTTTCCTCATTCCTGCAAACCTATCCAAAGCGCTCCAAACACTCTCGTACCAAGAGGGAGTCACCTTGTTCATGACTCTGCTGGCAGCTTTTCAGGTACTGTTACAACGCTATACAGGACAAGATGATATTGTTGTCGGCACCGACGTCGCCAATCGTAACCGGGCTAAGACAGAGCTGTTAATTGGTTTCTTTGTCAATTTGCTGGTCTTGCGTACTGATATGAGCGGAAACCCCAGTTTCCGAGAATTGCTTCACCGAGTGCGAGAGGTGGCATTAGGCGCTTATACCCATCAAGACTTACCCTTCGACAAATTAGTAGAAGCTCTACAGCCTCAACGAAAATTGAGCCACACCCCCCTATTTCAGGTATTGTTTGTGCTTCAGAATACCCCAATACCGCCCTTAAAGTTACCAGGACTGACACTCAATATTCTAGAGATAGATAATGAAATAGCCAGATTTGATTTGACCTTATTTCTGACAGAAACAGAGCAAGGAATTGAGGGGAAGTGGCAATACAATGCTGACTTGTTTGAAACGGCCACTATCAACCGCATGTCAGGTCATTTAGAAACGCTTATCAAGAACATTGTCGCGCAACCTGATGCCTGCATAAATACTCTAGAAATGACCACAGTAGCGGAAAAAGAACAACAAGCAGTAAGAAAACAAAATAAAGCAGCACAACTCCGGAAATTTATGACAGCTCAACCTAAAGCTGTAGACTTGTCGCAAGAAAGATTGATAAAGACTGGTTATTTAAAGAGAGAAGAAACCTTGCCTTTTGTGATTGAACCGAATATCGAGGAGGTTTCTATAATACAGTGGACGAAGAACAACCGGGAATTAATAGAAAAAAAATTAGCAAATTACGGCGCTATTCTTTTTCGAAACTTTGATATTAATTCAGTGTATGATTTTGAAAGGTTAGCTGAAGCTATTTGTCCAAGTTTATTTGAAGAGTATGGCGATTTGCCACGTGAAGGAATTTCCAGCAAAGTTTATGGCTCTACCCCCTACCCTTCTGAGCAAACTATCTTATTTCATAACGAAAGTTCCCACATGCACTGCTGGCCTCAAAAAATCTGGTTTTTCTGTATGCAATCTCCTCAATCAGGGGGAGAAACGCCAATTGTTGACTGCAGAAAAGTCTTTCAACTACTCGATCCACAACTGCGAGAAAAGTTTAAGCAGAAGCAATTGATGTATGTCCGAAACTATGCCAATGGTTTGGATGTAAGCTGGCAAGATTTTTTTCGTACCACTGATAAAAAAGCAGTGGAGGATTATTGTAACAAGGCATCAATTAATGTTGAATGGAAACCAGATGGAGGTTTAAGAACTTGCCAGGTGCGTCCAGCAATTATTAAACATCCTCAGACAGGTGAGTCAATTTTCTTTAACCAAATCCAATTACATCATGCTTCTTGCCTAAAATCAGAGGTTAGAGAATCCTTGCTGTCTACATTCGGCGAAGATAATCTTCCACGGCATGTTTACTATGGCGATCGCTCTCCTATTGAGGTCTCTGTAATTGAGGAAATTACGGCAATTTATCAAAAAGCTCAAGTGAGCTTTCCTTGGCAGAAAGGTGATGTATTAATGCTAGATAACATGCTGACAGCCCATGGACGAAATCCTTACGAAGGAAACCGTAAAATTGTAGTGGCAATGGGAGAAATGATTCAAGGAAATTAACTAAGAAAATAAGTATTAATAGACAGAGGAAGAATCTATGACACCTTCAACAAAACGTAATACAAATCATAACACTATTGCTTCTATGTACGATTCAAAAGGTACAGAGCGCCATGATATTGCCTTAGAATGCTTGGATGAATTACTCCTGCAACATATTCCTAAAGATTCGCACATTATTGACATCGGTTGTGGCACAGGACAAATGGCGCAGAGGCTCCTTAAAAGGGGATATAAAGTAACTGGTCTAGACCCATCTGAGGGGATGTTGCAATGTGCTCGTAAAAATGCACTTGGAGCTGAATTTATCCTGGAGGACGCACGCTTTTTTAAATTATCTCCTACTTTTCATGCAGCTATTGCGACAGATGTTGTATTTAACTACATCCTGAGTATTCAGGAGCTGGTAGATGCTCTACAGAATGTTTATAATTCCTTGCTACAGAAGGGTATATTCGCCTTTGAATTATATCTTCATGAATTGTGTGAATCGAATTGGAGCGTTAAAGATTCTGGTGGCCGTGCTCAAGATAATAATGCCTGGATTAGTATTTATAGCTATGATAAAAAAAACAAAATATTGCAAAAGGATACCACCAGATTTCAATTAATAGATGAAACTTGGCAACGTGAAGATAGAACTTTTCTCCTGAAAGCTTATTCTGCTACAGAAGTTCAGTCTGCTCTAGAAAAGGTGGGCTTCACAGGAATTAGGATGCTTGAGTTAAAGCGTGATTTAGGAATAGAGAAAGAGGATGGAAGAGCCTGCTTTATTTGTCGCAGATAGTTAAGTGAGTAGATATATAAATGCAAAATCAAATTATTAAAGGTTTTCGACTTGCTCCTCAACAGAGGCGTGTTTGGTCATTACAACAAGATGGTTCAGCTTACTGTGTTCAGGGAGCTGTTCTTCTAGAAGGTAATCTTCAGCCCGAAATATTGAAAGACGCTTTACAAAAAGTTGTCAATCAACAGGAAATTCTCCGTACAGCTTTTCGACACTTCCCTGGTATAAAAACTCCGGTGATGGTTATAGCCGATAACAGTAGTTTATCATTGCGCACTATCAATTTGAGTGATTTGGAATTGAAGGGACAAGAAACTAAAATTGAGTCGCTTTTTCTAGAACAGAGACACCAAGATTTTGACTTGGAACAAGGATTGATTTTGCATTCTGTTCTACTCAAGCTCTCAGTAAATCGGCATATTTTAATGGTTAGTTTTCCTTCACTTTGTGGTGATGCTTGGACTCTCAAAAATTTGGTCTCTGAAATTAATAATGCTTACTTGGCTCGTCTACAAACTGAGGAACTGTCCGAGAAAGCGGTGCAATATGTCCAATTTTCAGAGTGGCAGAATCAGATACTCGAAGACGACGATGCTGAAGCTGGAAAGGAGTATTGGGAGCAGCAAGATTTCTCAAATGCAAGCAGGTTAAAGCTACCTTTCGAGAGCAAATCCTGGCAACAGTCACAATTCACTCCTAACTGTCATAGCATGACTCTTGGCTCTGATTTACTCAGAAAAATTGAGACGCTGGTGCAGCAGTATGATACTTCAGCTTCTATCGTGCTACTAACCTGTTGGCAAATTCTGCTTTGGCGAGTTACAGGACTCTCAGATATTGTCGTCGGCACAATCTATGATCGCAGAGAAGGGGAATATGAACCACTGCGTAACGTCTTAGGACTACTTGCTACTTGGCTGCCAATTAAGGTTGACTTTGCACCAGACTTGCGCTTCATAGAAGCCTTGAAACTGGTCAAAAAAGTGACAGGTGATGCTGAAGAATGGCAGGATTATTTTTGCTCGAATTACGGTACAGTTCCTTACGGTACAGTTCCCGTTGGTTTTGAATCGATTGAATGGTCGAAAAAGAGATCGAGTTCTGGTGTTTCATTCTCTCTTTACAAGCAGTACAGCTGTATTGAACCGTTCAAAGTTAAACTGACCTGTATTTTTAACAACAACTCTCTGAACTTAGACGTTCATTACGATACCCATTTATTCTCGGCAGATGCCATCCAACGCCTGTCTAGAGAGTTTCAGATTTTATTAACTAGTGCGATTGATAATCCAGATACCCTAATTAGTCACTTAGAGATTCTCACACTTAGAGATCGCAAGCAACTGCTGTTCGAGTTTAACCAAACACAAGTTGATTACCCTTCAGACAAGTGTATCCACCAACTTTTTGAGGAACAGGTAGAAAAAACACCGAATAACATTGCTGTTGTCTTTGAAGAGCAACAACTAACTTATGCTGAGCTTAATACTCGTGCTAATCAACTCGCCCACTACTTGCAGAAACAGGGAGTTGAGCCAGAGGTGCTAGTGGGATTGTGTATGGAGAGATCGCTAGAAATGATTGTTGGACTCCTCGGTATTCTCAAAGCAGGTGGAGCATACCTTCCCTTAGACCCAGCCTTACCAACTTCTGGCTTAGAGTTCCGGTTACAAGATGCTCAAACTAAGGTGTTGTTAACCCGAAAGCAACTGGTCAAAAATCTACTGGAGTACGTAGCACAGGTAATTTGCCTAGACAGTGACTGGGAGGCAATCGCTAAAGAGGACAGCGAGAATCCCAGCAGTGAGGTTAGACCGGAACATTTAGTTTATACAATTTACACTTCTGGCTCTACAGGTAAACCCAAAGGAGTTGCTGTTGAGCATCGGCAACTTCTCAACTACCTCTACAGCATCCAAGACATACTCAATCTACCACCAGGCAGCAGCTTGGCTAACGTTTCCACATTGGCGGCAGACTTAGGTAACACCGTTATTTTTCCTTCCCTATGTAGTGGAGGATGTCTACATGTAGTGTCTTCAGAGCGAGTTGCAGATGCGCCAGCTTTAGCAAATTACTTCGAGCGCTATCCCATCGACTGCCTCAAGATTGTACCCTCTCACCTCTCTGCTCTCTTAGCATCTTCTCCGTCTGAGTCTATCTTCCCTCATCAGCTATTGATTCTCGGTGGTGAAGCTGCCAGTTGGGAGCTGATCAAGCAGATTCAGCAGCAAGTGCCAGAGTGCCAAATCCTTAATCACTACGGCCCAACAGAAGCAACGATAGGCACCTTGACTTATACAGTTAAGAATAGGCAAGCTAGTTATGGTTCACAAACAGTTCCCCTTGGTCGTCCTCTGGCCAATACACAAGTCTATGTACTCGATAAGCAACTGCGACCACTCCCTTTTGGTGTACAAGGAGAACTTTACATTGGCGGTGCTGGTTTAGCTCGAGGCTATCTGAATCGAGCTGAGCAAACTGTTGAGCGGTTCATTGCCAACCCATTTTTACCAGAATCAGAAGCGCTGCTGTATAAAACTGGAGACTTAGTTCGCTATTTACCCGACGGAAACCTTGAATTTATCGGGCGAGTAGATCATCAAGTTAAAATTCGCGGCTTTCGCATTGAGCTAGGAGAAATTGAAGCTGTACTAAGTCAGCATTCAGAAGTGCAGCAGGCTGTAGTTTCAGTTCAGGAAGATGAACTCAACAACAAGCGCCTAGTTGCCTACATTGTTCCCAACCGAGAACAGACATTTAAGATGAGTGACTTACGCAATTTCTTGAGAGAGAAACTACCGCAATACATGATGCCCTCAGCTTTCGTACTGCTAAAGGCACTACCTATAACAGCAAATGGCAAGGTAGATCGCCGTACGCTACCGATACCAGATAGTCTTCGACCAGAGTTGGAAGCTATCTATGTACCGCCCCGCACCGAAGTAGAGCAAACCATTGCTAAAATCTGGCAAGACATGCTTCATCTTGAGAAGGTGGGCATTAATGATAATTTCTTCGACCTCGGCGGTCACTCATTACTGATCATTCAAGTCCATAGCAAACTGCAAAAAGTTCTTAGGAGAGATATATCGATTACTGATTTGTTTGAATATCCAACTATAAGCTCTTTGACTAAATATTTAAGCCAAGAAGAACGCGAAACTTACTCTTTTGAAGCGAACAATAAACGAGCTGAGAATCGTATAGCTTTAAGACAGTCAAGAATGCGAACCAGCTAAAAATACTGTTGATAATCTCTTTAAAATTAGTAAAGTATAAAACTCCTGCTTTTATTCCTAAAACCCAAATTGATGTATTTTATACAAACTAAAATTGATCTAAACAATCCAAAAAATAAGCTATAACAAGCTATCAAGTAGTAAGTAAAGGATGCGTTAATAACGATGACTAGCCTAGAGGAAATCAATCAAGCAGGGGATTTAAACATAGCGATTATTGGGATGTCTGGACGATTTCCTCAAGCCGATAATCTTGATAGTTTTTGGCAGAATCTACGAGATGGAGTAGAGTCAGTTTCCTTTTTTTCCGAGCAAGAGCTGAAATCTGTAGGCATAGACCAGACTTTGCTGAGTAGCCCTAATTACGTCAAAGCAGGTGCTACCTTAGAAGACGTTGAGTTGTTCGATGCTTCCTTCTTTGATTACTCTCCCAGAACAGCAGAAATTATGGACCCGCAGCACCGCTTCTTTTTGGAATCTGCTTGGGAAGCTCTTGAAAGTGCTGGCTACAATTCTGAAACCTATGAAGGTTTGATTAGTGTTTACGGTAGTGCAAGCATCAGCAGTTACTTTTTATTCAATCTTTTTAGCAACTCTGAATTAATAAAATTAGTTGGTCTTGACCAAATTAGACATAACAACCGTACAGATAATTTAACTACAAGAGTTGCTTATAAATTAAACCTCAAAGGTTCAGCCATTACGATACAAACTGGCTGCTCTAGTTCACTAGTTGCTGTTCACTTAGCCTGCCAAAGTTTGCTAGACCAGGAATGCGATTTGGCACTCGCTGGTGGAGTTTCAATTTCTGCCCCGCAAAAAGCTGGTTATCTCTATCAAGAGGGAGGAATTTTATCTCCTGACGGACATTGCCGTGCTTTTGACGCCAAGGCACAGGGAACTGTTAACGGTAATGGTGTAGGTATAGTAGTTTTAAAGCGGCTGGCAGAGGCGATCTCCGATGGAGATTGTATTCATGCTGTGATCAAAGGTTCAGCTATTAATAATGATGGGTCTTTAAAAGTTGGTTATACGGCACCCAGTATTGATGGTCAATCCAAAGTGATTGCCGAGGCTCTAGCTGTAGCTAGAATTAAGCCTGAAACAGTTAGTTATGTAGAAGCTCATGGAACTGGTACTTCCCTAGGAGATCCCATAGAAATTTCCGCTTTAACAAAATCTTTTCGCGCTGAAACTAAGAAGAAAAATTTCTGCGCTCTTGGTTCAGTAAAGACGAATATTGGACACCTAGATACGGCGGCTGGTGTTGCTGGTTTAATCAAAACCACCTTGGCTCTCAAACACCAACAAATACCACCTAGCTTGCACTTTGAGCAGCCCAATCCCAAGATTGATTTTGCTAGTAGCCCTTTTTACGTTAACCATCAGCTCGCAAAATGGCAGACGAACGGACACCCTCGGCGTGCAGGGGTTAGTTCCTTTGGCATTGGTGGCACTAACGCCCATGTAATTCTTGAGGAAGCCCCTACAGTTGAAGCCTCTGAATCTTCCCGTCTCTGGCAATTATTGTTGCTCTCGGCTAAGACCAGTGAGGCATTGCAAACCGCCACATCAAATCTAATCAAGCACCTCCAATCTAATCAACAAATTAACTTAGCCGATGTTGCTTATACCCTTCAGGTAGGTCGTCGAGAGTTTAATTATCGTCAGATATTGGTTTGTCAAAACCGAGACGATGCTCTCCAAGCTTTAGAAACCTTAGAACCGCAGCGGGTTTTCACTCACTTCAGCGAACCCAGTCAAAAATCAGTGGTGTTTATGTTTCCTGGCCAGGGAACTCAGTATGTGAATATGGCTCAGGAACTTTACCAGACAGAACCGATATTTACAGAGCAAGTTGATCGCTGCTGTGAACTACTCAAACCTCATATCGGTTTAGATTTGCGTCATGTACTGTATCCTAGCAAGGAAAAGAAAAAAGTTGCTACACAGCAGCTCCAGCAAACCAATCTTACTCAACCAGCACTATTTATAATCGAGTATGCCCTAGCCAAATTGTGGATGGCGTGGGGCATAAATCCCAAAGCAATGATTGGTCATAGCATTGGGGAGTATGTAGCGGCTTGTTTGGCAGAAGTGTTCTCCTTAGAGGATGCTTTGACTCTGATAGCTGCACGGGGGCAACTGATGCAGCAACTGCCCAGTGGTGCCATGCTGGCTATACCTCTACCAGAGCAAGAAGTTATACCTCTGCTGGGTGAGCAACTCTCCTTAGCGGCAGTGAATGCCCCAGAACGCTGCGTGGTTTCCGGTCTCAAATCGGCGATTGACGATTTGCAAAACCATTTGGCACAGCAAGGCGTGGAATGTCGTCCTCTGCATACTTCCCATGCCTTTCATTCCCCAATGATGGAGTCAATCGTCGAGCCATTCACCAAGCAAGTAGAAAAAGTCAATCTCAATCCACCTAACATTCCTTTTTTGTCTAACGTAACTGGCACTTGGATTACTGCAGCAGAGGCGACCGATCCTCATTATTGGGCTAAGCATTTGCGTCAAACAGTACGTTTTGCCGCAGGGATTGTTCAGTTACTCCAAGAGCCAAATCAGGTTCTCTTAGAAGTTGGTCCTGGGCGTACTTTAAATACTTTATCTCAGCAACAGTCCCAGGAGCAGTTAGTACTCTGTTCAATACGTCACCCTCGTGACCAACAATCAGATATAGCGGTTTTGCTGAACACTTTGGGGTGGCTTTGGTTGGGCGGAGTACAAGTAAATTGGTCAAGATTTTATGCCGATGAAAAAAGGCATCGACTACCTTTACCCACTTATCCTTTTGAGCGTAAAAGATATTGGATCGATTCTTCTTCAGCTAATAATTGCAGTCCATCACCTCAACAGGAAGTTTTGGTGTCTGAAGCCCAAGATCTTACAACTAACCCCTCACAACATCATCAATTTATCTCAATACTCAAAGACATTTTTGGAAATTTACTTGGAGTAAATTCGTCCAAAATAGATATTCATACCCATTTTCTTGAAATGGGTGTTGACTCTCTTTTGTTAATTCAAATCCGCCGTGCTATTGAAGAACAATTTAGAGTTGAAATTCCTCTTATCCTGTTGCTGGAAGAGTTACCAACTATTGATGCTTTAGGAATTTACATAGCTCAGCAGATGCCTCCAGAAGTACTTAAAGTAGAGCCTTCAGCTCAGGAGTCAATAGCCATGAGTGAGATGCCATTTGCTTCTAGAGTTCCAGATACGCAGACGCTAGAGAAAGAAAAGAGGATTGCAGCAGGAGATACAGCTATCGAACAGGTTATTGACCAGCAGCTTCAGGTTATGTCTCAACAGCTAGACCTATTGCGCGAGGTAGATTCAACTAGAAAGAATTTACCTTCTAGAGAAACTAGTCAATCTTCTGGGCTCCACAACAATGAACAACAGGTTGCTCCAACTCAAACAAAAACCTCTGTTTCTCAACTAAGTCAATCTATAGACTTACCATCTAGTATTACGACATACTCTGACCAGCAGCTCAAAAGCCAGAATATTCATTCTAAACCTTTTGATGCTTCCCAACAGATTAAAAATGGAACAAGCGGACGGTTGAGTCCCCACCAGCAAAAACATCTTGATGCTCTAATCGCACGTTTTACTAAACGCACCCAAGAATCCAAAAGACTCACTCAAGTTTATCGTTCCTACCATGCCAACAGCAGGACAGTCACACAATTCCTTCCCTCTCTTAAAGAGATGGTCTATCCAATATATGCCCAGCGTGGAGAAGGGGCAAGAATCTGGGATGTCGATGGCAACGAGTACGTAGATATCTCAATGGGGTTTGGGACGCTGTTGTTTGGTCATTCTCCATCCTTTGTGATAGAAGCTATTCAAGAATACAGTAAACAAGGCATACAACACGGTCCTCAATCACGCCTTTCTGGTCAGGTCGCTGAGTTAATTTGTGAGCTGACAGGTGCTGAGCGGGCAGCTTTTTGTAATGATGGCACAGAAGCTGTTATGGCTGCCATACGCCTAGCACGGGCTACTACAGGACGCTCTAAAATTGCTTTATTTGCTGGTTCCTATCATGGCACCTTTGACGGGGTTTTGGTTAGAGGAGTAAAAACGGGCGATGGAGTACGGCGTTCTATTCCCGGAACTCTAGGTATTCCATCTTACATCGCTGAAGATGTAGTAGTTCTTGATTATGGCACTCCTGAATCCCTCAATATTCTTAAAACTCGTGGTCATGAGTTGGCAGCTATTTTAGTTGAACCAGTACAAAGTAGTCAGCCAGACTTGCAGCCCAAGGAGTTTCTGCATGAACTCAGGCAATTAACTAAAGAAACAGGAACCGTTTTAATTTTCGATGAGGTTATTACTGGCTTTCGGATGCACCCAGGCGGCATTCAGGCTTTATGGGGTATTCAAGCAGATCTAGCTACTTATGGAAAAGCCGTTGGTGCTGGCATACCTATTGGAGTGGTAGCGGGCAAAGCTGCTTTTATGGACGCATTGGACGGCGGCTTTTGGAGTTACGGAGATGACTCTTATCCTCAAGCAGAAACAATATCGTTTGCGGGGACTTTCTTCAAGCATCCTCTGGCGATGGCAGTTGCTTGGGCAGTACTTAACCACCTCAAGAAAAGTGGCTCCAAGCTTCAGGAAGAGTTAACGACAAAAAACACTAAATTAGCGGAAACTCTCAATAGTTACCTTGAGCAAGAGCAAACACCAATCCGAGTCATTAATTTTGGTTCACTCTTCCAATTCACTGCTCAAAAACACTGTAAATTTATTAATTTATTTTACTACCACTTGCTCGAAAAAGGAGTCTATGTATGGGAGGGGCGCAACCGTTTTCTCTCTACAGCTCATACCGATGAAGATATTGAGCAAGTGATTCGAGTAGTCAAAGAAAGTGTAGTAGAAATGCAAATGGGAGGGTTTTTCCCATCTCCTACAAACACACGCAGTAATGAAGACATACCAAGCCTGCTGACTGTCCCTATGACAGAAGCCCAAAAGGAACTTTGGTTTATGGCACAGATGGGAGATGAAGCCTCCCGCGCCTACAACATCTCAAAAACTATTCACCTGCGTGGCTCCTCCAATTTGCAGGCAGTGCGTAAAGCTGTTCAAGAGATTGTTAATCGTCACGAAGCACTGCGAACCACTTTTAGCCCAGAAGGAGATTATCAGCGAATTCATTCTACTCTGATCATAGATATTCCTTTTAGTGATTTATCTGCTCTAGAGCCAAGTAAGCGCGAAGCTAAATTATCAGAGTTTTTAGTACAAGAATCACAACAAACTTTTGATTTAGAAAAAGGTCCCCTCCTTCGCGCTCATATTGTCAAGTTAGAAGAACAACATTATCTTCTAGTTCTTACTAATCACCACATTGTGGTTGATGGTTGGTCTTTTGTTATTTTGGAAAAAGAGCTAGCGGTGATTTATTTAGCTGAGTGTCAAGGGCGTACTTACCAACTGCCACAACCAATGAAATTAAGTGAGTATGCTCAGTGGGAAGCACGTCAGCAGCAGAGTCCCAAGATGGCAAAAGCTGAGGCTTATTGGCTGGAGCAATTTGCTAGTTCAGTTCCAGTCTTAGAGCTACCGACTGACCGTCCTCGACCACCAGTATTTACCCATGCTGGTGCCCTACAAAGTACGAAGATTAGTACATCCTTATCTAGCGATTTAAAGAGGTTGAGCAAGCAATGTAAATGTACTCTATTTACAACTCTTTTTGCTGGATACATGGCATTATTACAGCGATTGACTGGTCAAGAAGATCTCGTGGTTGGTATAGCTTCTGCCGGACAATCTTCTGTCGAGGGAGAATACCTTGTTGGTCACGTTGTCAACCTATTGCCCATACGCAATCAGGTGACTGACAATCCAGTATTTAAAGAGTATCTGAGTTCAGTCAAGAGAGTTTTGTTGAATGCTTATGAGCATCAAATTTATCCTTTTATCCGGTTGGTGAAGAATTTAAATCTACCGCGAGATTTAAGCAGAACTCCTTTATTCACGACAACCTTTAATCTTGATGAAGCGAGAGCTGAGTCAGGATTATTGAGCCAAAAAGTTGACTCCGCTAACAATCATCAAAGTACTACCCAGTTTGATATTAGCTGGAATATCACCCAGACAGATAGTGGATTTTTAGTTGAGTGTCAATATAACACTGACCTATTTGAGAGCCAAACAATTCAACGCTGGATGGGGCATTATATAACCTTGTTAGAGGGCATGGTAACAAATCCTGGCCAGCAACTCTCAGACTTGCCGCTTTTAACATCAACTGAACAACATCAACTATTAGTAGAGTGGAATAAAACAGAAACTAACTATCCCCAAAACCAGTGTATCCATCAACTGTTTGAGGAACAGGTGGAACGGACACCGGATGCAGTCGCGGTAGTCTTTGAGGACCAACAGTTGACTTACCAAGAACTGAACGCCAGGGCGAATCAATTAGCACATCATCTGCAAAGTCTGGGAGTCAAACCAGAGGTACTAGTGGGAATTTGCGTTGAGCGATCGCTTGAGATGGTCGTGGGATTGCTAGGAATTCTCAAAGCTGGGGGTGCTTATGTACCGTTAGACCCCAATTATCCTCGAGAAAGGCTCCATTATATGTTGGCGGATTCGGGTGTTGGAGTTTTGCTTACTCAGAGGTCTTTGCTCGAATCTTTGCCAGAACACCAAGCACGAGTGATTGGTTTGGATACAGATTGGGGGGCAATAGAGCAATACCAAGAGGAGAATCTTAATGTTGGAGTATCTTCTGATAATTTGGCTTATGTCATCTATACTTCGGGTTCGACTGGACAACCTAAGGGGGTTTTAGTTGAACACAAAAATGTGGTTCGCCTATTCACAGCCACTTGGTCCTGGTATCACTTCAACGCCAACGATGTTTCGACTAATTTCCACTCCATTGCTTTTGACTTTTCAGTCTGGGAAATTTTTGGAGCCTTAGTTTATGGTGGACGCCTTGTAATTGTCCCCTACTGGACTAGTCGAGAGCCTCAAAGCTTCTACGACTTGCTGTGTTCGGAAAAGGTAACAGTACTCAACCAAACTCCATCGGCTTTTCGCCAACTGATTAATGTTGAAAAATCTGATAGCAGACAATCACAACTAAGTTTAAGGTTAGTGATTTTTGGTGGGGAAGCTCTGGAACTACAAAGCTTAAAACTCTGGTTTGAGCGACATGGGGCTCGCACTCCACAGTTAGTAAATATGTACGGGATTACAGAAACGACTGTGCATGTTACTTATCGACCTCTAACTATTAAAGACTTGAACAGCAGTGGTAGTGTGATAGGTCGTCCAATTCCCGATCTACAGTTGTATATCCTCGATGACAACTTACAACTCGTGCCTATTGGGGTTAAAGGGCAAATGTATGTTGGCGGAGCCGGTTTAGCACGAGGTTACTTGAATCGTCAGCAGTTAACCTGGGAAAGATTTATTCCTCACCCATTTAATCATCCACAAAAAGGTCGGCTTTATAAGACGGGAGATTTAGCCCGCTATTTGCCCAATGGTGATATCGAGTATCTTGGTCGCATCGATAACCAAGTGAAGATTCGCGGTTTCCGCATCGAACTCGGAGAAATCGAAGCTGCACTAGTCAAACACCCAGGGGTGCGGGAGAGCATAGCCCTAGCCCGAGAAGAAAGCCTTGGAAACAAGCGCCTAGTTGCCTATGTAGTCCCCAACTTAGACAATCAGGACTACAATGCTCAGACTAACATTTTACAAGGGAAATTAATTCGTCAGTTAGTTCCACAACTACGCAGCTTCGTCAAACAGATTTTGCCTGAATACATGATACCTAGTGCCTTTACAGTTCTGGAAGCACTACCGTTGACATCTAATGGCAAAGTAGACAGAAAGGCCCTACCAGCACCAGATGGAGAAATCAGCCGAGAACATGAATACGTGGCACCCCGTAACCAAAGTGAAGAAATCATTGCCAACATCTTTGCTTCAGTTTTGGGTGTGCAAAATGTAGGAATTAACGATAACTTTTTTGAATTAGGGGGGCATTCTTTACTGGCGACCCAATTAATCTCCCGACTCAGAGTTGCCTTAGACATAGAAATTCCCTTACGGGTAGTCTTTGAATTTCCTACCGTAGCTCAATTAGAGCCAACATTAACCCAGTTACGTACTACCAATAGCAGATTAAGTCTTCCCCCCATTCCGCCCAGAACCCACAGCGAACAATTGCCCCTATCCTGGGCACAAGAGCGACTGTGGTTCCTCAACCAACTGGAAGGAGAAAGTGCCACCTATAATGTCCCAGGGGCAGTCCGTATCACTGGTAAATTGAATGTTAATGCCCTGCAACAAGCCTTATCAAGAATAGTATGCCGTCACGAAGTACTACGCACTAGCTTTGAAGCTGTTAACGGCATACCAATACAGGTAATTCATCCAGAAGTTACTCTGAATATAAGTGTAGTAGACCTACAATCACTAGAAGTAGCAAGGCGAGAAACTGAAGTTCTACGGATAACAGCTCAAGAAGCAGACCAACCATTTGACTTAGCTGAAGACATACTGCTAAGGGTAAAGCTACTGAAATTGGGTGAAGCTGAACATGTAGTGCTATTCACAATGCCCCACATCGTTACTGATGCCTGGTCTATCGGAATACTAATCCGGGAATTATCGACACTTTACCAAGCCTTCTGTTCCGGAAAATCTGATCTTGGGCAAGCTATACTACCAGAACTTTCAATTCATTATGCCGACTTTGCCCATTGGCAGCGTCAGTGGTTACAAGGAGAAGTACTGGAAAACCAACTCTTGTACTGGTGGCAAAAGCTAGCAGGTGCTACCACGAAGCTAGATTTACAGAAAATAGCGGGTAATCCTCCTCTAACTACTCGAGCAGGAGAGTGCGCGACCCAATCGTTTCAATTGTCAGCTAATTTGTCTGAAAAACTCAAAAAGTTATGCAGCCAAGAGGGAGTTACCTTATTTATGACTCTTTTGGCAGGTTTTCAGATCCTGCTGTACCGCCATACCAATCAAGATGACATTGTCGTTGGCACTGATGTTGCCAATCGCAATCGAGCTGAGATTGAACCACTAATAGGATTTTTTGTTAACCTTTTGGTTTTACGCAGCGACTTGTCTGGCAATCCCACTTTCCGAGAACTACTAGGACGAGTGCGTGAAGTAACTTTAGGAGCATATGCTCACCAGGACTTGCCTTTTTCAAAGTTGGTAGAGAGTTTGCAACCTGATCGCAAAGTAAGTAAAGTACCTTTATTTCAGGTTTTGTTTGTCCTTCAAAATGCCCCCATTCCTACCGCAGAGTTTTCAGGTCTGACTCTCACCCCAATAGAAGTCGATAGCAATGAAGCCAGATTTGATTTAGCTCTCTTCATGAGAAACACAGCACAAGGAATTATTGGTAATTGGAGATATCGTACTGACCTATTTGAGGCTGAGTCAGTTGTTCGGCTTTCAAACCACTTTAAGACATTGCTGCGCGACATTGTCCAAAATCCTGGTGCCAGAATCGATACTTTAGAAATGCTTAGTGAATCTGAAAAGCAACGGAAAATTGCTGAAGCAACTCAGCGCGAAAAAGCACAGTTCACGAGGTTCAAAGCTATCAAGCCTAAGACAGTTAGCTTGCCCCAGGAGGAGTTAATCAAGGCAGGTTATCTCCAGCCTGGACAAAGTCTTCCTTATGTAATTCAACCAAATGGAGATAACATCGACTTAGCCGACTGGGCAACAAGTGAACGCAAGTTAATTGAGACTAATTTGCTAAAATATGGTGCAATTCTCTTCCGAGGATTTAACCTCTATTCAGGAACCGAGTTTGAAAAAGTAGCTAGTGCTATTTGTCCTGAGTTATTTGGTGACTATGGTGACTTGCCTAGGGAGGAAATTAGTGACAAGGTCTATGGTTCTACTCCGTATCCTTCTGACCAGGCTATCCTCTTCCATAACGAAAGTTCCCACATGCACCAGTGGCCACAAAAAATTTGGTTTTTCTGCCTGCGGCCAGCGCAGCGGGGCGGAGAAACTCCGATTGTTGATTGCCGGAAAGTTTATCAACTACTTGATCGTAAGTTAATAGAAAGATTTGAGCAAAAGCAATTGATGTATGTCCGCAACTACATTGAAGGTTTAGATGTAAGTTGGCAAAATTTCTTTCACACCACCGACAAAACAGTTGTCGAAGATTATTGTAATCAGTCTGGCATTGATTTTGAGTGGCTTTCAGGTAATCGACTAAGAACTCGCCAAGTGCGACCAGCAGTATTTAAACATCCGAAGACAGGGGAGTTGTTATTTTTCAACCAAGTACAACTGCACCATATATCATGCTTAGAGTCAAATGTCAGGGTATCTCTACTATCAACACTTGGGGAAAAAAATCTACCGCGCAATGTCTGTTATGGTGATGGGTCTCCTATTGAAGACTCAGTTGTTGCGGAAATTAGAGCAGTCTATCAGGAAGCTAAAGTAAGCTTCTCCTGGCATCAGGGAGACATACTGATGCTAGACAATATGTTGACTGCCCACGGAAGAAATCCTTATGTCGGCTCCCGCAAGATTTTAGTTGCAATGGGAGAAATGATTTTTAGCAAAAACATCTAGAAAAAATTTGGAACCAATGCGAAATCAAGCTCTTGAAGGTTTTCGACTTTCCCCTCAACAAAGGCGTCTTTGGTTGTTGCAACAAGATAGCTATGCCTATTCTGCTCAGTGTGTTCTCCTACTTGAAGGGAAGCTTAAAGTAGAAGAACTAAAGGAATCTTTGCGGAGTGTTATCGGTCGACATGAAATTCTTCGAACAACTTTTCATCGGCAGCCAGGGATAAAAATTCCTATTCAGGTGATCCACACTAATGGTTCACTATCATGGAAAAGTTTTGATCTTAATAACTTAGAGCGGGAGAAGCGGAAAACAAAAACCGAAGAGATTTTGCAGCAAGGGAACTACTGCCCCTTTGATCTTGAAAAAGGTCCTATTCTTCATTCGTCTTTAATTAGTTGGTCAGGCAATCAGCATATTTTGCTCATCACTCTACCGTCATTATGTGCAGATAGTTGGACACTCAAAAATCTGGCTAAGGAAATCAGCCATATTTACAGCAAATATTTAAAGGATGAGAAATTAAAAGAGGAACCAGTTCAGTATATCCAATTCTCAGAATGGCAAAATGAGCTATCAGAAGAAGATGATAAACTTGGAAAAAAATATTGGCAAAGGCAAGATCTATCAGCTTCCCTCACGCCAACTCTTCCTTTTGAAAGAAATTTAAATGGGAAAACAAGATTTGAACCTAATGTTTATGATTTGAGGATTGAGCCAGCAATTACAGCAAGGCTTGAAGCGATTGCTGGTCTGAATAATGTCAAAATAGAACAAGTATTATTGGCTTGCTGGCAGATATTGCTCTGGAAGTTGACAGGGAATTCAGACTTTATTATCAGCACCATTTTCAATGGTAGAAAATACGAAGACCTGCATGAAACTCTAGGGCTATTGGCAAAGTGGTTACCTGTATGCTGCTCGTTTCAAGGAAACTATAAATTCCCCGAGGTTCTGTCTCAGATTAGCGAAGTCTTACACAATCATAGCCAATGGCAGGAATATTTTTTATGGGAAGACAAGGTATTTACAGATGGAGCTATTAATTTTTCAGTTGGTTTCGAGTTTCAAGACTGGTTAGAAAAATACGATGTTGGCGAGGTTTCGTTTGCAGTCGAGAAGCAGTATGTTTGCTTCGAGCCGTTCAAATTAAAGCTCGTCTGCGTGCGTAAAGAAGAACATCTTGTTACAGAGTTCCATTACAACACGAATATATTCTTAAGTGAAACAATTAAACGTTTGGCAGACCAATTTCAGATCCTAGTAAAGAGTGTTGTCAACCGACCAGAAGCTACAGTCGACGAATTAGAAGTACTTAGTGATCGAGATCGCTACAAGCTGCTAGTCGAATTCAACAACACACGGACTGATTACCCAGAAGATACGTGTATTCACCATTCATTTGAAAACCAGGTAGAGGAGACTCCTGACAGTATTACTGTTGTGTTTGAGGATCAGCAATTAACCTGTGCTGAGGTAAATACTCGTGCTAATCAGTTAGCTCGTTATCTTCAACGATTAGGTGTTGGGCCGGAAGTGCTAGTGGGTATGTATTTAGAGCGCTCACCCGACATTATCATTGCCCTACTCGGCATTCTAAAAGCTGGCGGAGCCTATCTTCCCTTAGATCCGTCGCTGCCAAAGCAAGGTCTAGCCTTGCGGCTGCAGGATACTCAGGCGCCTATTCTCCTGACCCAGCAGTCGTTGCTTACAAGCCTTCCCAAGCAAGCCACTCAGGTTATCTGTCTAGATAGTAACTGGGAAGCTATTGCCCAGGAAAGCGATATTAATCCAAGCAGTAAAGTGAGTGGCCCAAATCTAGCCTACGTGCTGTTCACTTCAGGTTCTACCGGTAAACCCAAAGGGGTTTGTGTTGAGCATCGACAACTGCTTAATTATCTACAAAGCATTTTAGACAACCTGAACCTGCCAATCAGCGCTAGCTATGCAACTGTCTCTACCTTTGCAGCAGACTTAGGCAATACGGTCATCTTTCCTGCCTTGAGTACAGGAGGATGTCTTCATATGATCTCCCAAGAGCGAGCATCTGATCCAGAGGCACTAGCAGATTACTTCCATCGATATCCTATTGATTGTCTAAAAATCGTTCCCTCCCACTTAACTACTCTCTTGGCAGGTTCACTAGCCCGTTCGATATTACCTCATCAGTGCCTAGTTCTTGGGGGTGAAACTGTTAACTGGGAATTGATTGAGCAAATCCAGCAGCGCAATCCTAATTGCCGGATTCTCAATCACTACGGACCAACAGAAACCACTGTCGGAGTTCTAACTTATCCAGTTTCTTTGAATTCACAGTCGACAACAACTCCGCTCGGTCGCCCATTAGCGAACACGCAAGTTTATGTGCTAGATCAACAGCTCCAACCTGTTCCTATTGGGGTCCCGGGCGAGCTGTATATTAGTGGTGCAGGATTAGCTCGATGTTATCTAAATCGACCTGAGCTAACGATGCAGCGATTTATTCCAAACGCCTTCAGAGAAGTTGAAGCCAGCAATTTTCTTTATGTTTCAGAGCGACTATACAGAACAGGGGATTTAGTTCGATACTTACCAGATGGAAATTTAGAGTTTCTAGGGCGCACTGACCACCAAGTAAAAATACGAGGTTTCCGTCTTGAATTAGGAGAAGTCGAAGCATTACTTAATCAACATCCAGGTGTACGCCAGTCTGTAGTCTCAGTCTTGGGAGAGCAGGAAAATAAACGATTAGCTGCTTACATAGTTCCTAACAAAAAACAGACTCTCAGTGTCAGCGATCTGCACCATTTCGTCAGAGAGAAATTACCCGAATACATGGTCCCTTCTGCGTTTGTCATGTTGCAGGCACTGCCACTGACATCAAATGGTAAGGTGAACCGTCAAGCATTACCTCTCCCTGAGCAAGTGCGCCCTGAATTGACAGAAGCCTTTGTTGAACCGCAGACAAAAATGGAATGCGCGATCGCTACCGTTTGGCAGGAGCTGCTTCAAGTTAAGCAAGTTGGCATTCATGACAACTTTTTTGATCTTGGAGGTCATTCTCTCCTTGCTACGCAAGTAATTTCCCAACTCCGCAAAGTTTATCAAGTAGAGTTACCTCTACACTATATGTTTGATTCGCCTACTATAGCTGAATTGACCAAGCATATTGAAGCAATAATTAAAGATGATACGGGACAGGCAGCTCCACCTCTCACGAGTACTTCTAGAGATGAAAGAATACCTCTCTCCTTTGCCCAACAGCGGCTATGGTTTTTAGATCAACTTGAACCTGAAACTCCTAAGTACAATATTCCAACAGCACTTGTCCTCAAGGGAACCTTAAACTTTACGGCCCTGGAGCGAAGCCTTAATGAAATTGTACGTCGTCATGAAGTTTTGCGAACGACCTTTGCAATTGTAAATGGTCAACCAACTCAGATTGTTGCCCCCAAACTTACTTTAGTTCTTCCAATCGTTGACTTACAGCATTTGCCTCAAGCTACGCAAGACATTGAAGTTCACAGGCTTGCCAACCAGGAAGCCGAAATGGCGTTTAATCTAGCCAAAGGTCCTTTACTCAGAACGACTTTTCTGAAATTAAGTGAGATAGAGTATGTCGCATTATTTACACTCCATCATATTGTTTCGGATGGATGGTCAACAGGAATACTCATTGATGAACTAACAACCTTATACAAAGCTTTTTCTACAGGAGAACCATCACCTCTTTCAGAACTTCCTATTCAATATGCGGACTTCGCAGTATGGCAGCGCAAATGGCTACAAGGAGAAGTTCTAGAAAATCATCTCAATTACTGGAAGCATAAACTAGGAAGCAATCCGCCAATTTTGCAATTGCCCACTGACCGGTCCAAAACGAAGACACAGAAAATTCGTGGAGCACGGCAGGCTTTTAGATTATCAAGCCATTTATCGGATTTGCTCAAAGATTTGAGTAATAGAGAGGGCGTTACTCTGTTCATGATATTGCTGGCAGCTTTCAAGGTTTTACTCTATAGATATAGCGGTCAATCAGACATCATTGTAGGTGCAGATATTGCCAATCGTAATAGAGCAGAAACAGAGAGATTGATTGGATTCTTTGTCAACATGCTAGTACTGCGTACTAATCTCTCTGGCGATCCTTGTTTTCGAGATGTGCTGAAACAGATACGCAAAGTAACTTTAGAAGCATATGCACATCAAGATCTGCCTTTCGAAAAGCTAGTTGAAGAGCTTAAAGTGGAGCGCGATTCAGGGCAAAATCCCTTGTTTGAGGTTGTTTTTGTTCTCCATAACACTCCAAGGTCATCTCTTGATGTACCAGACATTACATTTAGTTCATTAGATATTGATCGCGGAGCAACCCAATTCGACTTGATTTTGTCAATGGAAGAACAGCCAGAAGGAATAAGAGGCTCTTGGTCTTATAACACGAACTTATTTGAAGATACTACGATTACCGGATTATTGAATAAATTTCAAACTTTGCTTGAGAACATCGTTGCCAATCCAGAACAAAACCTTTCGAACCTCTGTCTTTTAACAACAGAAGAAACAGGAGGCTACAAGCCGTCGGATTTCTCTGATGCTAGTCTTAGTCAGAAAAATTTTGAAAGCCTTATCTCAGAATTAAGTCAAGCTGAATAATAGCAATTTAGCTCAGTCAAAGTTAGTCAAAGAGTAATGCTGAAAGATTTCTTATGAATAGCGACAACGTATACTTAAGGCAAAATGTTTTAGTCGAGCCGTTACATAATCAATGGTATGCATGGGCATATCTGATATCACCTGCTAGTAGCTCTATGTACATAGCTAATTTGCATGTGAAGATTATGCGATCTTTCATCGCATCTCCACAATTGCATATATCAGCTCTTAAAAATCCAGCAATGATGGGGGGTTCATTTATGTATCATGGAGCAGACAAAGTAGATGAGATTAAGGAATTATTAGAAAAAACCAATAAAGAGCAGATTCAAATGTTGGAATTTGCAGAGGCTATTAAAACTCTCGATCAAATGCTAAGAAATCAGGCTGACGGGTGCTCTCTTGAGCCACTTTATCAGCATATCCCTCCAATATTAAAGGGATATGTTGAACTAGTTTATGATTTAAACAATAACCCGTCAATTCGATTTATTGAGGGACTGCTATATAAGAGTAAATATTATAGTCAGTCATCTCAAACAATTGCTTTATCTTTTATTGAGCAGGACAAACGGCCCTTCGTCTTCAGTACTCCTAGATTAATGGATAATCGATGTTTGCATCTAAAAATACCATTCAGTCATGAAGGGTTAGATATCTTATTTAGGATGAAAGATTTTCCTAACTCATTTAATGAGATCAAAGACATTTTAGGAATTCAGAATCAAAGCAATGTTCTCTTTTCACATTTTTTTACAGAAGAGCCACCCAGGAAACATTCGAGATACAAAAGTGATGATATAAGAATCCGCTATTTTGGACATGCTTGTATTTTAATCGAAACCAAAGAGCTAAGCATTTTATGTGATCCATTAGTCAGTTATAATTATAGAAAAAATAGCGCATGCTATCGTTATACTTATTCCGATTTGCCAGATAATATTGACTACGTTTTAATTACTCACAATCATCAAGATCATTGTGTATTTGAAACTCTTTTGCAGTTGCGTCATAAGATTTCAAGTGTGGTTGTACCTAAAAGCAACAACGGTTCTTTAGTTGATCCATCTTTGAAGCTTATATTACAAAATATTGGATTCAAGAGCGTCATAGAAATAGATGAACTTGAATCTATTACAATTCCAGGTGGATACTTAATTAGCATCCCATTTCTAGGGGAGCATGCAGATTTAAATATTAGAACTAAAGCAGCCTACTTCGTAAATATTAGAGGGAAATCGATATTATTTGCAGCAGATTCAAATAATATCGAACCTCAACTTTATGAATATGTACATGAAATAGTTGGAGATATTGATGTTATCTTTTTAGGTATGGAATGTGATGGAGCCCCGCTAAGTTGGCTGTACGGTTCCTTGCTGACGAAACCTTTATCAAGGAAAATAGATCAGACTCGACGACTTGATGGTTCAGATTGCGAAAAGGGAATCCAGTTGATTGATCAATTTAATCCTAAAGAAGTTTATATATATGCGATGGGGCAAGAACCCTGGCTTACGCATTTGACATCTGTTCAATATCATGAGAAATCTCGTCCGATTGTTGAATCCAGTCAGCTAATTGAAGAATGCAAAAAGAGAAATATCAAAGTAGATAGATTATTTGGTCATAAAGAGATTATCTTCTAGAAAGAAATAAAAGGCAAAACGGACTCTAAAACTTTAAATGGTCTTTCGAGAAATCTAAGTTGCCAAGCAAATGAATCTACAGAATATTGAGAACATTTATCAACTTTCATTTTTGCAGGAAGCTATACTTCTGGATCGACTCAAATTGCCAGAGAATGATCTATGTTGTGAACAGCTTGTTTATCATTTGGATGGGTTTCTAAACATTTCAGCATGGGAGCAGGCGTGGCGACAGGCGATTGATCGACACTCAGTGTTACGAACCGCTTTTGCTTGGCAACGTGTTGAAGATCCGCTTCAAATAGTGTTTAAGCAAGTCAAGCCTTCCCTGAGCCATCAAGATTGGCGCAGTTTAACTGCTAGTCAGCAACAAGAAAAGCTGGAGGAATATGTAAGAATTGAAAAAGAGCGTGGTTTTAATTTGCTTAAACCACCATTAATAAGAGTAAGCATTTGTCAAGTAGATGAATGCACCTATCAGGCGATCATAAGCTATCACGCGCTCATTTTAGATAGACATAGTGTCTTTTTAATTTTGCAAGATGTTTTCAAGCTATATGAAAACATCTTGCAAAATTATCACTCTCTATTAGCAGAGACCTACCCCTATAGAGATTATGTTGTATGGCTAAGAGAGCAAGATCTCTCTCAAATTGAAGTTTTTTGGCGGCAGTTGCTTAAAGGTTTTTATACGCCTAATTCTTTAGTTGTTGATCGAGTTTCCAGAGATCCAACGAATCAAACTGGAAATGCAGACAAAGAGGTTCAGCTATCTGCGATGGTAACAACTGGATTACAGACTTTGGCAAAAACTCATCATTTTAGCCTGAAGACTTTAATTCAGGCAGCATGGGCTATTCTCTTAAGCCGCTACAATGATAGGAATGATATTGTATTTGGAGTCAATATTTCCAATCGAGCATCATCTTCTCCTAAAATTAAATCTATGGTTGGTCCATTAGAAAGTATTCTTCCAATACGAGTTTACTTACCTATTCAGGAGCAGTTGGTAAATTGGCTCAAAGAAGTTGAAGAGCAACACTCGGAATTAGTAAAGCATCAACATGTATCGCTTTTGAAGCTCCAATCTTGGAGCGATATATCCGGCGGCTTACCGCTGTTTGAAAGTATTGTAGTATTTGAAGATTTTTCCCATAATGTATCCTGTGAAAGCTTAGAAATGGAAGCGATCCGCTCACTAACGTGGGCTAATTATCCACTAGCTTTAATTGTGAAATCAGATTTGAGATTATCGCTTCGAATTGTCTACAGTTGCAAGCGTTTCGATACAGATGTAATCTGTCGAATGCTTAGACACCTTGAAACTCTGCTTGAAAGTATTAGTATCAATCCTGATCAGTGTTTATCGACCGTGTCGCTTATTTCTAAAGCCGAGCTGCATCAATTAGAGGAATGGTGTCATGCGTGAAAGTAATGTTGATTTATCTGTAAGCATTGCTCAGAATAGCAATTTGGTTTTTGAGTTATTTCATGTCATCGACTTATCTGATTGGCAAGCATTGAAGAATATATTTCATGAGGATATTCTTTATGAACGTCCAGGCTACGCAAAATTTTGTGGTTTAGATCGCCTAATCCAGTTTTATCAGCGAGAACGAATTATTGCCTCGGGAACACACAATATTAATAAAGTCATCACTGAAGAGGACAGTGGAGCCTGTTGGGGACACTTTATTGGTGTTGGTAAAAACGGTTCTTCGATTGATGAGCTTTTTGCAGAGGCGTACTCATTCGAAGATGGGAAGATTAGGACTCGACGATCTTATTTTTTCCGGCCAGCTGTTTAGGTACATTGCAAAATAGAACGACTGGAGGCGCAATAATGCAAAGGGGTTGTCATCCGTATCAATGCATTCATAAAATCTTTGAAGATCAAGCTTTAAACTATTCCGATTCTACCGCGCTAGTCTATAGAGATGCTGTATTAACCTATGAGGAGCTTAATCAACGAGCAAATCAGCTCGCTCACTATTTGCAGAAACTGGGAGTAGGTTCAGAAGTTCCGGTAGGAGTCTTCCTAGATCGATCGCTAGAAATGGTAATTGTAATCTTGGGCATCCTCAAAGCTGGTGGGACTTATGCACCAATAGATCCTGCCTATCCTTTAGAACGTATTGCTTTCATGCTGGAGAGCGTTCATGCTCCGGTCGTTATTACTCGAGAAAACTTAGAAGACAAACTACCTGTTCATTGGGTGCAAGTTATTTGCATAGACCTGAGTTGGGAAGCAGTTGCCCAGGAAAGTAGGGAAAATCTTGATAATCAAGATATTACTGCTGAGAATCTCGCTTATATTATTTATACTTCAGGGTCTACAGGGCAACCGAAGGGGACAGAGATTCCCCATCGCAGTATTCTTGGGTTTATGTTTGAGGTAACCTATCTCAACGTAAATACAGAGCAAATTTTCTTACAGTATTCCTCAGTCTCGTGGGATGCTTTTACGTTAGAACTCTGGACAGCATTGCTGCATGGTGCGCGTTGTATTCTGTATCCAGAAAAAATCTTTACGCCTAAAGATTTAGAAAATACAATTCAGAGGTACGATATCAATTGCCTCTGGCTGACATCAGCATTGTTTAATAATATTATTGATTTATGTCCTCACGTACTATTCACTGTTAAGCAATTAATTGTTGGCGGCGAAGCCCTATCCGTTTCTCACATTCGTCGAGCTCTTGATCTTCTACCTTCTACACAAATTACCAATGGATACGGCCCTTCAGAATGTACAGTATTCAGCTGTTGTTATCATATTCCCTGGCAACTGAATGAGACATTACAATCAATTCCCATTGGCAAACCGATAGGAGACAGAAGAGTTTATCTACTAGATTCACACTTAAATCGAGTACCAATCGGCATTCCAGGTGAACTGTATGTTGGAGGTGCTGCGGTAGCACGTGGCTACACTCAACCAGAGCTAACTGCAGAAAAATTTATCCCTGATCCATTCGCAGAAGAGTCCGGAGCTCGCCTGTATCGAACGGGGGACTTAGCGTACTATTTACCTGATGGCAATATTGAGTTCATTGGTCGAGTTGATTATCAAGTGAAAGTTCGTGGTTTCCGCATTGAGTTGAGGGAAGTCGAACTGGTTCTAGCTCAGCATCCAGGAGTTCGGCAAGTTGTCGTGTTAGTGCATGAAGATGAACCTGGAAATAAATCCTTAGTGTCTTACATACTTCCCCATAGGAAATCACCCGCGAAAGTTAGTGACTTGCGTCACTTTTTGAAAGGAAGAGTACCCGAGTATATGATTCCCTCGGCATTTGTGGTGTTGGAAACATTACCACTTACACCAAATGGCAAAATAGACAGAAAAGCATTGCCTGCACCGGACACAACAAGACCAGATTTAGAAGAAGCCTTTGTTCCTCCTCAAACTCAAACCGAAAAAATATTAGCTGAAGCCTGGGTTCAAGTCCTTGGTGTTAAGCAAGTCGGTATTCATGACAACTTTTTTGAACTAGGTGGAGATTCTATCCGTAGCATTCAAGTGCTCTCTAAAGCCCAAGAAAGAGGTCTGAACTTGTCAGTTCAGCAACTATTTCAATATCAAACGATTCAAGAACTCGCTCAAGAAATCGAATCTTTAAAGACAACTTCTAACAGTACCTTTAACTCAGAGCCAGCACAACCATTCGATCTTATCTCACTGGAAGATTATAAGAAATTACCTGCTCATGTTGAAGATGCTTATCCTTTAACTTTGCTGCAAGCGGGAATGCTTTTTCATGGTGAATATGATCCTGACAAAGCAATATATCATGACATAGTCAGTTTCCATGTACGGATTCTCTTCGATCTCCAATCTTGGAAGAGAGCAATTCATCAATTCGTGACTCTTCATCCGATATTACGTACTGCTTTTGATCTCACTCGCTATAGTGAACCACTGCAACTTGTCTATCAAACTGTTGATATTCCTTTAGCCGTTAAGGACATTCGTCATCTTTCTCAGAGTGAACAAGAAGCCGCTTTATCGATTTGGATGGAATCTGAAAAGCTTCGACGCTTTGACTGGAATCAACCTCCTCTTTTACGGATTCAGCTACACCGTCGTAGTGAGGATACCTTTCAGTTTAGTATGAGCTTTCATCATGCGATTCTTGATGGATGGAGTTTAGCTAACCTGATTACTGAGCTGTATATACTTTACAATTCTCACCTTTCTCACCAAGACTCTCTAATTCAACTACCACCAGCAATCGCCTATCGAGACTTTGTGGCCTTGGAGCGAGCAGCAGTTAATTCGCAGGAGCATAAAAGCTATTGGTTGCACAAGCTGAGTGACAGCACATTCTCAAAGCTTCCTCGATGGCCTGCATCTTATCGATTAGATAATAACCAGCCGAGACTTATAAAGGAAGTTCCTTTAACTCGCGAGGTTTCTGACAGGCTAAGACAATTAGCACAATCCGCAGGCGTTCCTCTCAAAAGTGTTCTCCTGGCTGCACATCTGAGAGTTATGAGTCTACTGAGTGGTCAATCGGATGTCGTAACTGGTCTGGTTACAAATGGTAGACCAGAAGAAATGGATGGGGAACGAGCGCTTGGACTCTTTCTCAATACCTTGCCATTTCGTTTAAAGCTGTCAGGAGGGAACTGGGTGGACTTAGTAAAAAGCACGTTCGAAGCAGAGCAAGAACTGCTGGCTTTCCGGCGGTATCCCATGGCTCAAATACAGAAGGACCTGAATGGACAGCCCTTATTTGAGACTGCATTTAACTTTACTCACTTCCATGTCTATCAAAATCTCTTGGACGCAAACAATGTAGAACTCTTAGCACACACTGGGTATGCAATAACAAATTTCACTTTCTCGGCTGATTTCGCAGTAGATTTATTGTCTTCTCAAGTCAGGCTCACTCTAGAGGGAGATGGCAGTGAACTGTGTAATCAGCAAATGGATGACATCAGTGGTTACTATGCCAGAACTCTAACTGCAATGGGAGTAGAATCGTCAAGAATATATGAGTTACAACACCTTCTTTCCATCTCTGAGTGGCATCAGTTGGTGGTAGAATGGAATGATACCGAAAATGAATATCCCTTAGATAAATGCATTCATCAATTATTTGAAGAACAGGTGGAGAAAAGCCCCGATGCTGTAGCAGCGGTGTTTGAAGGACAGCAACTAACTTACCAACAATTAAATCAAAGGGCGAACCAACTAGCTCATTATCTTCGAAGCTTAGGGAGCGGACCAGGAATGCTGGTCGGAATTTGTGTTGAGCGCTCCCTTGAGATGATGGTGGGACTTTTAGGCATTCTAAAGACTGGTGGAGCTTATTTACCGCTAGATCCTAATTACCCGAGCGGTCGCCTGGCCTTTATGCTTGACGATTCTCAAGCCCCAATTGTCCTAACCCAACAGAGCTTGTTTGAGTTTCTCCCAAGCTCTGGCGCCAAGGTAATTTGTCTTGATCGCGATTGGCAATCGATCGCTCAACATACACAGTCCAGTCCCCTTAACCAGACAACCCCTGAGGATCTGGCTTACCTTATTTACACTTCTGGCTCTACAGGTAAACCTAAAGGGGTAATGATTACTCATCAGGGGATGGTCAATCACAATGTGGCAGTTATTAAGGAATTTAATCTCCAAGGAAGTGATCGCGTTTTGCAGTTTTCTTCTATCAGCTTTGACATTGCTGTCGAAGAAATTTTTCCCACATTGCTGAGTGGTGCAGCGCTTATTATACGGTCAGAAAACGTTCTTTCATCAGCCTCAGATTTTCTGCAGTTCGTTAATCAAGAACATATAACAATTCTCGATCTGCCTACTGCCTTCTGGCATGAATTAGTCTACGGGATGTCCCCTGATAAGCAAGCCTTGTTAGAGACAGTGCGCTTGGTCGTAGTTGGCGGGGAAAAAGTTTCCCGCTCTGCTTATACTATTTGGTCACAACTGGTTGGAAATCGCTGTCGCTGGCTTAACAGTTATGGTCCAACAGAGACCACAATATCAGCAACCATCTATGATCCAGAGGCTAACCCTGAATATGATCGAACTCTGTCAGAAATTCCCATTGGTCGCCCAATTTCTAATGCCCAGCTCTATATCTTAGATCGGCATTTGCAACCTGTACCCGTAGGTGTGCTTGGAGAATTACACATTGGTGGTGGTGGTTTAGCGAGGGGCTACCTCAACCGTCCGGGCCTGACCGAGCAGAGGTTCATCCCCAACCCCTTTACAAATCAGCCAGGGGCGAAATTGTACAAGACTGGTGACTTAGTTCGTTACTTACCAGACGGAAACATTGAGTTCATCGATCGCATTGACAATCAGGTGAAAATCCGCGGCTTCCGCATTGAGCTTGGAGAGATTGAGACGGTACTGAGACAGCACAAGAAAATACGGGAAGGTGTGGTTTTATCCCAAGAAGATACCTCTGGCAACAAGTATTTAGAAGCCTATATAATTCCTAATCAGGAATCTCCTAGTAACCAGGAATTACGCGAATATTTGAGGCAGCTGCTCCCTGATTACATGCTGCCTGCTGCCTTTGTAATACTAAAAGAATTACCATTAACTCCAAATGGTAAAGTAAATCGCCAAGCACTTTCTGTATCTAATGGATATAGATTGCAGGTAGAACATGATCAAGGAAACTTTATACTTCCACGTGACTCCTTAGAACTTCAGCTTATGCAGATGTGGGAAAATATTCTAAATATTAGTCCCATCGGAGTTAAAGACAATTTCTTTGATATCGGAGGACACTCTATTTTAGCGTTGCGCCTGATGGCTCAAATTCAGAACACATTTAGCCAAACGTTTTCGCTGTCTCAGCTTTTTGAAGGATCAACTATTGAAAAAATAGCAAGCATTTTACGTCAGAAAACTATCAATCGATTCAAATCTCCTATTGTAAAGATTCAGCCTGTTGGGTCAAAGCGACCCTTCTTTTGCGTGCACCCTGTTGGTGGTAATGTCCTCTGTTACTATCATTTGGCACATAGCTTGAATCCAGATCAGCCATTTTATGGATTGCAGTCGTTAGGCCTTAATGGTGAAGAGGAGCCTTATACATGTATTGAAGACATGGCAAGTCATTATACTGAATCAATCCTCGCTGTTCAGTCAGAAGGACCATATTTTTTGGGAGGTTGGTCTATGGGGGGCTCTGTAGCTTTTGAGATAGCCCAACAGCTCCAACGACAGGGTCACAAGGTCTCTTTACTTGCTTTAATAGACAGCAAAGTTCAAACTTTTAACAGGAATCCTGCCGATCTTACCGACTCGAGCTTTAGCGACTATAGTGATACTGAGATTCTAGTTGATTTTTTCCGAGACTTCGCTCGTTCTGCAGGGAAACAGATATCGTGCAATCCCTCACAACAATTGAATGCAGATGATTTATTGAATTACCTTTTACATCAGGTACGAGCAGCAGGGCTGATGCCACTAGACGCTGGAGAAGACCAGCTTCGCTATCTTTTCAAAGTTTTCAGAGGTAATATCCAAGCTATGCTGAATTACAGTCCTAAAGTTTATCCAGATCAAGTTGTTCTCTTTCAAGCTAGTGCGAGAAGTGATTATGTTACTGATGAGCCTATCGAGGATTGGAGTCAACTATCTTCCAAGCCTGTAAAAATTCATACTGTTCCGGGAGATCACTATACAATGTTATCTAAACCTAATGCTCAGGTTTTGGCAGAGAAATTAATGATCTATTTAAACCCCGTCTAGGTTGGGACCCGTAGATTTTCTTTTTTTGGAACGAGATAAGATTTCACCCATAATCGGTCGGCGATCGTCATCGGGTTAGCATTAATGCGATGCTGAAACCGCTCAACTTGGGCAATCAAATCCGCCTTAGTGTCATAACAAGTGTGATAAGTAACATCTTCGCGCAACTAGTGCTTGATGGCAGAAGTAAGCGAGCCATCTAAACCAGCTAGTGCTAGGCATGGCAACAGCGAACCTTTCAGAATGGTAACGATACTTCTACCATGCTGTACTAGTGCCAGTGGAACACCTCTGGCATCAAATCAGGACTGTAAGCAGATAGAGGCTCCAAAGTCCCCTTCAAGGCTTGGGCAGCGTCTTTGACAGAGCTTGCCCGATGATAGGAACCCCGTTCCAGATCCATTTGATGGGAACCTCCTGAAACTCAACCCGCAGCCGCTCGAAGAGATCGACACAACTGAGCTGATTGGCACGCTCATAGGGAAAAATTCTGACTTGGGCGAGATTGTAAAGGTAAACGCCATAGTAAAGAGACCTTATCGCATCCTGGAGAACTTGACGACACCCAAAACTGCTTTCCTTTGATAGACACCAGCCCGTTAAAATCGAGTTTTCGGCAGTTTTGGCATGACTGCATAGCGTCTACATTTGATTTTATGCCTTATCTGGCCATGCCATTAGGGCAAACGCATACTCGGAATGAGACTATCAAGGGGTTTTCGCGTTAGGTATCCCCCAATGTCTGGCTCCGATGAGACGTCAAGTACCCTGTTTGAGCACTTTAGTAACCTTGATGATCCGCGTGTTGACTATCTAGTGGAGCATCGCCTGCTGGATATCATCGGTCTGACGATTTGTGCGGTGATTTGTAGGGCCGATAGCTGGGTCGACATTGAACTGTATGGGAACGCCAAAGAGGAGTGGCTGAGGAGCTTTTTGGCCTTATCTAATGGGATTCCATCTCACGATACGATTGCCCGTTTATTTGCGGCGTTGGATCCAGAGCAGTTGCAGCAGTGCTTTCTCGATTGGGTGCGCTCAGTGGCACAGTTGAGTGCCGGAGAAATTGTTGCGACAGATGGTAAAACACTCCGTCATTCCTACGATACCGGTTCAGATTGCTGATTCATACTTCGGGCTCATGGCAACTTTTGATACTGGTGGCGAAACATTCCTTAACGTAAGAATGAACATTAATTAAGAACTCCGTAGGATGGTCAGACATCACTTCCATCAGGGGGTTTGTCCAATGTCACTGCAACTACAAGAGCAATATACTGTCCCTGAAGAAACCGCTAAAGTCGCCCATGCAGTTTTCCCAAAAGGTACCCTCTGCCTTACCCTAGCCAATACGTTAAGTGAGTGTGTGAGCGATCAGGACTTCAGTGAAATCTTTTCAACTCAAGGTCAACAGCAGGGCCAGTTGATGACGGAGATATGACTGAGGTCATTCATACATCGCTCGACAACAACAACTTACTTCCAGATAAACATATTGTGGATACGGGATATCTCGATGCTGAACTCTTGGTTACGACTCAGGCTAACTATCAAGTAGACTTATTTGGACCAACTCGCGCCGACCATCGATGGCAAGCTAACGATGCGAAAGGATTTGCAGCCGCTAACTTTACGGTCGATTGGAACAACCACTCTTTGACCTGTCCGGAGGGAAAAACAAGTGCTTCTTGGACACCTGCTATTGATAGTCGCGACAATGAGGTCATCAAAATTAAATTTGCTAGTGCTGATTGTTCTGTTTGCCCGAGTTTAGAGTTATGTACCCGTAGCCAGCGCAAACGACGGACCGTAACAATTCGCCCAGAAGCTCAGCATAAAGCGCTGGAAATGAGACGACAACAAGAGAAAACGTCTGCGTACAAAAAAGAGTATGCACGACGTGCAGGTATCGAAGGAACCCTGTCGGAAGGGGTTCGTGCCCATGGATTACGTCGGGCACGTTATATCGGCTTGGCTAAAACCCATTTGCAACATCTGATGACAGCGACAGCAATTAATGTCAAGGCATCCATAATTGGCTGAATGGCATACCCCAAGAGGCCACACGTACTTCTCAGTTCGTCAAACTGATGAAGCAATCAGCAGGTTAAGGAATGTTTCGCCACCAGTATCAAAAGCTCGGAAGAGCCCAATGTAATTGTCGTTTGATACCCATTACCCCGCAAGCGATTATGTTTGCTGTCAAGGGTGGCTTGAATGAAAAGCGAGAAGACAGTTCTACAGAGATGTGTTCTCGCTGTCTTTTTTGCTACCGATTATTGAAAACAAAACAGTGAACTCTGTGCCCCTTTCCCGAGAGCGAAAAAGAGCTAAAGATTGTCATATTTAATGAACTGGGGGTCTTTATATTTGCTGGCTAGAGGGCACTGAAACCATCGAAATTAGGAGGTTTGAAATAATGCAGTGACTTTGTAGTTGTCCAAGGGCTCGTTGTTGTAGACCATCGCATTAATAAAGATCAAAACCTTCCTCAT
>ERZ1740070.102-NODE-102-length-58774-cov-15.165057_pt1 | contig 58774 bp, 39 predicted proteins | sample MGYA00581734_ERZ1740070 | MGnify/ENA primary metagenome ERZ1740070 (study PRJEB43018, sample SAMN04849744) | marine metagenome | isolation source: floating plastic debris | place: Pacific Ocean | collected 2008-09-01 | study: EMG produced TPA metagenomics... | reverse complement strand
CTACTAAGGGCGATTTTTTCGTGATCAGGTGAAAGTGTTTCTCAGCAGAGCCTACATAGTAAACTATCTTTTTCATAATTAGGATATTCTAGGTACTAGTTAATGTAAATAATAGAGGGGCGGGTTGGGTGCCGGCGCTTAGAGCAAAATAACCTAAGCGCTTAGCGCCAGACCCTTTGCTAAACCTGAACCGTTTTCCAGTTTCCTTTTTTGAAAATGAAAATGCTTACAATGGCGTATAGTACCAGAGCAATGGCAATAGCAAGGAAAATACCGAAAGGTCCAAAATCAAATGTCCTCGAAAGTATCCATGCCAGTGGGACTTCAAACACCCAAAAACAGAAGAAGTTGATCACTGTTGGTGTTTTAGTATCCCCGGCGCCATTAAAAGACTGCCCTATTACCATGCCATAAGCGAAGAATACGTAACCAAAGCAAATCACTCGCAATGCCAGCGCGCCATATCTAACTACTTCATCAACTGCGGAGAACATTCTCACAAATTCTTCTGCCCAAACGCCAAAAACCAATGATACTATGGCCAGGAAGATCATATTGTAATAGGCGCACTTCCACACGGACTCCTCTGCTCTGGAAGGTTGTTGCGCTCCCAAATTTTGCCCGACTAATGTGGCTGACGCATTGGCCAGCCCCCATGAAGGCAAAATTGTGAACATGATAATTCTGAACGCGATGGCATACCCGGCTAAAACTTCACTGCCGAATACAGCGCTGATCCTCACCAGAAAAAGCCAGCTTAACGTACCAATCATGTATTGTCCAATTCCTCCAAGGGAAATTTTAACCAGATTCATGATCACTGCCCACTGCAGCTTCACATGTCGCCATGCGATTTGAATAACGGATTTAGCGCTGGTAAGTACAAATATCTGTATGAGCACACCTACTCCTCTGCCGGTGTTGGTAGCAATGGCGGCGCCATCTACACCAAAAGCGGGGATAGGTCCCAGCCCGAAAATAAAAATAGGGTCTAAGATAATATTCAGTCCATTGGCAATCCAAAGTACCCGCATGGCTACGCTCGCATCGCCTGCTCCACGGAAAATAGCGTTGATCAGGAACAGTAACATCACTGTGATGTTACCCCCTAACATAATTTTAGTATAGCCATAACCTTCCTCAACTAAGGAAGCTTCGCCACCCATCAGGCGAAGGATATCCTTTGCGAAGAATATGCCGACCGCGCTGAAGAGTATGGAAATAAAACCAGCAATAAATATGGCTTGCATTCCTGCTTCAGCTGCTTTATCTTCTTGTTTTTCCCCAATTCTTCGAGCTACAACAGCTGTTGCGGCCATGCTCAAACCGATGGCAATGGCATAGATAATCATAACTACAGATTCAGTAAGCGCTACCGTTGCTACGGCATTAACACTGACCTTGCCTACGAAGAAAATGTCCACGACTGCAAAAAGTGATTCCATCACCATTTCCAGGATCATGGGTATTGAGAGCATAAATATGGCTCTTTTAATGCTGCCGTTGATGAAGTCTTTTTCTTCACCCTTCACGGCTTTCATAAAGTTTTTGAAAAATGTATTTAAACGCATTACATCGATTTTAAGAATAAAGACTAGTGTTTGTGGGACGAACAGAAGCTAGCCTTCTTAAGGCCTGCCTCTTAGGCGGGAACCGATGCGAAAGTATTCATAGGGCGTTTAGCGTTTAATAATGTGATGATAACGTGACTAATTACTTTGACAAAGCAAAGTAAAATAGTGATACGAGCAAAATTTATTTTGGCTGGCCTTCTGCCAAACTTTTTGATTTTCTATAGAATTCCACAGATCTAATGATCATAATGCAGGTAATTAACCAGAACAATCCGATAACGAACCCCGCTAAAACATCAGAGGCGTAATGGACTCCTAAATAGATCCTGCTAGTGCCAATCATCACGATCAACAGGCTCAAAAAGAATACACTTAAGGCTCTTAGGAATCCAAAAGGGAGATATTTATAGCAGAGATAAATTAGAAATCCATACAGCGCTGTGGCGCTCATAGCGTGTCCACTTGGAAAGCTGTAAGAACTGGCTTCTACCAAACGCAGAGCATTGACAGGGCGCGGACGCGCCACAAAATGCTTGAGAGCAACATTGAGCAGAAATGAAGAAATGAGAACAATGGAAGACTGTATTGAGGTGTTCCACTTGAAACCCCTGTAGTAAAAAACTATTCCCATAATCGGGATTAATGTGAAGTAGGCCGGTGCACTGCCAAGATTGGTAATAACAGTAAAGAACTGCGTCAATGTTGGTGATCGGAGGCTATGCAGTATGTCAAAGGCGCTCTTGTCAAAGGCTTCAAACCGGGGGCCATACAGATCGTCTGCAATACTTATAAAGAAGCTTAGCGAAATAATCGCCACAGTTCCCACCAGCAGCAATGAACCCATAAAGAGTACGTACTCTCTCTTATGCTGGTAAAGTTCTGTGGCAAGCTTGTGCGGAGAAGTGAATTTTCGAAACAACGTACGCATAGAAGCATGAAGCTAAGAAAAAATACGGGTTTTAGTAAACGCTTAGGTATACCGTTAGATCCTTAATCGATTTCCATTTGCTCAAATAACTCCTCCACGTTTGTTGCTTCAGGGAAGAATTCAAGAATTCTTAGCATAACTTCATCAACGAGCGTATCAGGACAAGAAGCGCCGCTGGTAAGAATTATTTTTGGAGTTTCCGGGAGCCAGTTTTCAGTCTGAGTCTTTTCTTTTTTATCGTAGTTGAAATGATTGATGAGCGCACGGGATTCTATCTCGCCAGCAGAATTTATGAAGTAGGTTGGGAACTTTTGCTCACAAAGTTCTACAATATGAGAAGTATTGGAGCTATTGTAGCCACCTACTACAATAGCTAAATCGGCTGATTCTTCAAGAAGTCCGTACGTTGCATCCTGATTATCATTAGTTGCATAACACAGTGTATCGCGCGTATCAGCGAAGTGTTGCTTGTAGTCATCGCCACCATACAGGTCAATCATAACTTGTTTAATGTGATCTGCAATGGCCTGGGTTTCTGTAGCCAGCATGGTGGTTTGATTTACAACTCCAACCTTGTCGAAATGGAGAGAAGGATCAAAACCTTCAGAATACTTGCCTTTGAAAAGTGAATAGAAATCATTTTTTGACAATTCACCGGAAATCACCTTACCCAAGTTTTTTGCTTCTTCCATATCTTTCACAATAACACTAGGCGCGTTATTGGAGCTATGAGAAAAAGTAGCGCGGGTCTCTTCATGTTTATGCTTACCATGGATAATAATGGTATGGTCCTGCTGGCCTAATTTTTCGCTGCGCTTCCATACTTTTTCTACAAAGGGACATGTAGTGTTGTATTGCTGAACTTGAATACCAATTGTCTTAAGCTTTTTTTCAATTTCCAAAGTGGTTCCAAATGCCGGTATAATTACAATGTCTTCAGTTGTTAGCTCTTCCCATGGAATGAATTGAGTGCCGTCCGTATCCATAATAAATTGAATGCCCTTGGCGGTAAGGTCATTGTTTACTTCCTGGTTATGGATCATTTGGCTTAATAGGAATACGCGCTTATCGGGATTCTCCTCCAGCGCTTTGTAGCTAATCTCAATGGCGTTTTCCACGCCATAACAAAAGCCAAAGTGGCGAGCTATGTAAAATTTTACTGGCCCAAAATCCAACTCAGTGGGCGTAAAGTCCTTTTTGCGAGGGTCAAGGATTTTACGAGCCTCTTTCACCTTTCCTGTTAAGGAAGATTTATAGTATTCCGGAATGTCGAACTTTTTGATGGCGATGACTTTGTTGAGCAGTAAAGTTAAGAAACAAGCTTAGATCAAAACTATTAAATGATAACACATTATATTTACCTGATCAATTTTAATGAAATTCAAAATATGAGTCGAATAATTATAATTGTTATATGCTTAGCAATTTGTATTACAAGTTCAGGCCAGATTAATAAAGTTAAATTTGGTAAAGTGTCATTGTCAGATCTCGAAATGAATGTATATGAGAAGGACTCATCAGCCAATGCAGTGATTCTATTTGATATTGGAAAATTCTCTGGTCGAGACATAAAATTTACTAGGCACCTTCGGGTGAAAATATTAAAGAAATCTGGGCTTTCATGGGGTAATTGGTCGTTCAATACACCATCAAAAAGTACTTTTAAAGTTGTGGTCAATAATTTGGAGAATGCCGAAATAATAACTGAAAAAGTTACGTCAGAAAATGTATACGAAGAAGATGTCATAGATAACTTTTCTATATACAAAGTATTTGCTCCAAATGTCAAAGTGGGCAGTGTTATTGATATAAAATATTCTCATTTTGGACTGCCATTTGAATGGAGGTTCCAGTATAACATTCCTGTGAAATATAACGAGCTTGAAATAGAGGAGTCTGACTTTCTTACATATAACAAAGAATTTGTGGGTTTTGAGCCAATCCAGGCATTAGAAGATAACCTTTGGATAGCTGAAGACATGCCAGCATTTAAGAAAGAACCTTTTTTAAGCAATTACAGTAATTACGTTTCTAAGTTTCAATTTCAGCTTGTTTCACTTGGAACAGCGGGTTACTCGTACCAGGAAGTTAGCACGACATGGGAAAAAGTTCGCCAAAGATTATTGGAAAATGATCATTTTGGGGAGGTTTTAAATAGATCAACGTTTCTAAATGACTATGTTAGAGAAATTAGGGCTCTTAATTTAAGTGTTGACGACCAGATTCAAGCAGCCTTTGATACCATTCAAAAACATTTGAAGTGGAATGGACAGAATAAAATCCTAGCAGAATTTGGATTGAAATCAAAATTCAAAACCACACACAGTGCTAATAGCGCTGAAATTAACCTATTGCTAATTGCTTTACTAAACAAATTAAATATTAAAACACTACCGGTTGTTTTAAGCACTAGGGAGAATGGCTATTTACGGAAAAATTATGCATCAATTGATAGATTGAATTATGTTATTGGTTACATAGAAGACAAAGAACTCCTTCTAGACGGAACTTCTCTTTTTCTTAAACCAGGAATATTACCACAGAGATGTTTGAATCTTTACGGGTTAGTAATAGATAATAGCAACGATGCAGTTGAATGGGTAGAACTCAATCCGGGATATAAAGATATGTCTAGGCAGCTTACCGTGGTTAACATTAAACCTGATGGTACGGCAGACGGGGTTTTAAGCATTAGTCATGATCAATATGACTATTTAGAATGGATCGAAGAAAGAAAGTTATATGATAATAACAACAGTATTTATTTAAATGAGATCAGCGAAAAGAATCAACTAGTAATAAACAATTATGAAATAGTAAAAGATGTAAAATCTAAACTGACTTCCACCGAGAGATTTGAGATTGATCTTTCTGACGAATTAATTGACACAGGAGATGAGTTGATTGTTAGCCCAATATTAATTCATGAATATTCTAATAATCCTTTTAAGACAGAATCAAGGAAATATCCCGTAGATATTTTTTATCCAAAAAGCATTTCTTCGATCATTCGAGTTAATTTTCCTGAGACGTACAAAATTGGCGCCTTACCGAAATCATCAAAGTTCTCATTAAGTGGAGGGGGTGCAATTTTCACTTATTTAACCAATTCGTCTGAAAAAAGAATTGACTTTAAAATTGGATTAGAGATAAAAAAATCTGTTTTCACAGCTGACGAATATCTAGCATTAAAAAGATTCTTTGCCGAAGTGAGCAAAAAGATTAATCAACCTATCGAACTAGTAAAAAATGATTAACATAAAATACATCTTGCTATTTAGCACAATCATCTCACATAATTTTATGTTGAATGCACAAGAGTATGCAAGAATTTTGGAACGAAGTACAGAGTACAATATCTTGTCAGATGAAGATGTCGTAATTAAAGAAAACTATAAACTTGAAATAAAATCCCCCGAGGGTAAAAGATTTGCTTATTTTCAAGAATATATTGATAAATACAGAAAAATAAAGAGTGTTGAAATTGTAGTAAAGGATCAATTTGAAAAAAAAGTTAAGAAACTTTCAAAGGCCGATGGGCATGAATATGGATTTAATAATTCATATGAAATTGACGACAGCAAAATATTTATAATAGATCCTGATTATCAAAACTACCCGTATATCTTGGAGGTAAGCACCGAAATAAAGATAAAGGGCTTCATATCTTTACCTCCTTGGATCCCACGAAGTGGTTTTAACCTATCCGTAGCTAAGTCAAAATTGACAATAAAATATGTAGATTCATTTGATATTAATTTTAGAGAAGAACATATTTTATCTCCAAAAAAAACAACTGAAGATGGTATAACTACGGTGACTTTCGGTGTTTCTGATTTGAAGGCGGTAGATAAAAACGTTAGGTACAGGGACTTTTACGAAAATCAGCCCAAGGTATTGATCACACCCCTGAATTTCTCTTTGGAGGATTTACTGGGCAGCTTTAGAAGCTGGAAAGACTTTGGTAACTGGTTTTTGATTCTAAATAGTCAATCATATTCATTGTCTGAACAAACCGAAAACTTCATAAATAATCTAGATAAGACTGATAAAGTATCTTCTATAATGAAGATATATAAATATATGCAGGACAGGACAAGATATATTTCAATCCAACTTGGAATAGGAGGCTTCAAATCAATATCTACAGAGAATGTAGAAAGTAATGGCTATGGTGATTGCAAAGGCCTTACAACATACATGAAAAATATGTTGGATTATGCAGGAATTGAATCCAATTATATATTGGTGCGCGCAGGAACAGATGCACCAGAGGTAAAGAGGGATTTTCCAAGTAATCAATTTAATCATGTCTATTTGGGAATTCCGCTAGGGGATACACTTTTTTTGGAGTGTACAAGTCAGACGGCACCGGCTTTCTACACAGGTTCGTTTACGGATGATAGAAACGTGCTGTGGATAGCTAATGACAACAGCCAAATTATACGCTCTAAGGTATACTCAATAGAGGCGAACTTACAAGAGTCGGTTGCAAGAATTCATCTAAATGATGATGGTAATTCAACGATGAAATTAAGTATTGGCAATCATGGAGTTTTTTACGATGAGCTAATGAAGTACCAATCCGGCAATAATAGCTACATAGAAGAGTATAACAATAGTAAATTCGATTATAATGACTATACAATAACGAATTTTGCTGTTGATTATGTGGCCATAGATTCACCTATTTTCACAAGCGTTTATGACCTAGAAATTATAGGTCAAGGGAAAGTTTTGGGTGATCGTATGATACTACCTGTTAATATGCTTCAGTCACTCAATAACTATGTAGACTTAGATGAATTAAGAAAATATATATCTGTTCCAAGGGCATTAACAATTATTGACAGTGTATTTGTTGACATCCCACAGGCATTTAATTTATTTGATATACCGAAGGATGTCGAAGTTAATGATAGCTACGGATCATATAAGTTAAATTTCAAGAAAGAGGAGGGGCAAGTATTAATCAGAAGAGAGTTGAAATTAAAAAAAGGCGATCATACTGGTCTAGAGTATCTAGAGTATCAAAAATTTTGGCAAAAACTTAAGAAGGTTGAAAAAAAGAAGCTAATTCTAAGTTCTAAAACCTAGAATCAGCGGGTAATTTTAAGTAGTGGTTGTTGGTTTTGTTTATTTTTTGGTCACTGCATTGAAGGATAAAAACAAAAATGGGGTTTCTTCTTGTGGAAAAAACCCCATTTCATGAGGCAAAGCTTGCGCCAAACTCATGCCAAGTTACAGTTATCACCGCTTTGTCCGCAGGCTCGAGCCGAAACTCAAGTTCGAACGCTGATATTCCTAAATGCTCTCAAGCAAAACATAAATAAGCTCACGCTTACCAAATTTTCTCCGAATTCACCATCTGCAACGCTAGTTATTTCAGATCGTTGGCCGAAGCTTCAATCCCTTTTGGTTGATTTCCTTGAACTCAAACTACCTACAACGAATTCCAGAAAGTTTAAGCTGCTCCATCAAGTGTTTCAGACTGCAACTTTAGCCGTTTCAAATCATAAGCTTTAACACCTTGATTCTTGCTGCAACACTCTGCGAACTTTCAGTACTTACCTGACACTCTTTTGTGCCTGCCGCGAATATCTCTCACTTAGTGATACTAAGGTCGCAACATTATCTTTGCGTGCAAACTTTTGATAACTCTGTTTTCCCACAAGTTTCCCACCGTTTTTGAAAACTAAAAGCAGGCTGTTATAAACAGTTAAGAGACTGTAATCACATAGTTATCCACAAAAGAAGTAATGAGGCATTTGGAGTTCTGTATTAATCACGTATCTTTGTAAGTGATTACTCACTTTTATGACAGAAAAACAAGAAAGAATTCTGGAAACCGCATTGTCACTTTTTGCCAAAGATGGCTTTTCAGCTACTTCAACCAGCAAAGTGGCCCGTGAAGCCGGTGTTTCCGAGGGTTTGATCTTCAGGCATTTTGAAAATAAGGAAGGGCTGCTCAACGCGATTCTTGAGAACGGACGTCAGAAGTTGACGGTAATCTTTGATTCAATACATCATCTGGAGGAACCAAAGGAGATATTACGGCGGGTTATTGAACTTCCCCTCACCATTGATGAGGACCAAAGACCATTTTGGAAGTTGCTTTACGCACTCAAGTGGCAGGCGGATGTTTATGATGACAGCATGTCTAATCCAATGAAGGACATTCTCATTCCGGTATTTGAGGCCTTAAATTACCATCAGCCAGAGTTAGAATCAGAGCTGGTAATGGTTTTAATGGATGGAATGGCAAGCCATATTCTGTTGAAAAGGTCAGGAAATGTAGAGGGTATTAAGAAGTTGATTTTTAAGAAGTATGATTTGTAAAAAATTTGTTTAAACACTAAGTGATTACTCACTTATCATAGTAACATTTATGGAAAAGAAAAAAATAGCATTGATCACCGGAGCCTCAGCAGGTATAGGTAAAGAGTTTGCTCATATTCATGCCGCGCGAGGTGGTGATTTGGTAATCGTGGCACGCAGAGAGGATAAACTGCTGGCGCTAAAGGAAGAAGTGGAGAAAAATTACGCTGTGAAAGTTAATCTCCTTGTTAAGGACCTTTCGGATCCAAAGGCGCCAAAAGAGATTTATGAGGAAGTACTACAGCAGGGCATTCAAATTGACTATTTAATCAACAATGCCGGTTTTGGAGGTATTGGTAAATTTTATGAACGAGACCTGGCCAAAGAATTAAATATGATCAATTTGAATATTTCAGCGCTGACTTCTCTTACCCATTTTTTCTTGCAGGATTTTGTAAAGAAGAATTCAGGTAGAATACTGAATGTGTCGTCTACAGCTAGTTTACTGCCGGGTCCGTTGCAAGCCGTTTATTATGCTACTAAGGCGTATGTGACGTCTTTCAGTAATGCTCTGGCAGAAGAGTTGCGCGATACAGATATTAGCGTAACCAATCTTATGCCCGGCGCTACAGCTACAGAATTTGGAAGTATATCGGGAATGGATAAGACCGCATTGTTCGATAAAACGGCCAGCGCCAGAAAAGTAGCTGAAGACGGTTATAACGGCATGCTAAAGGAGAAGCTAGATGTGATCTCAGGACTTACCACCTCTCAAAAAATAGTGATGTCGATGGTGCCGCTCACGCCTAAGAAAGTGCTTTTGTCTCAAGTAAGAAAAATGCAGGCGGTGAAAGGTCAATGATGAAGAAGATATTTAAAATTCTAAAATCCATGGTATTTATATTTCTAGGAGTATTAGGCCTACTCACCTTAGGTGTTATACTATTTGTAAACACCGCTCCACAAATGGGTCAAAAGCCTCACGGAGAGCATCTGAACTTAATTAAAACCTCTCCCAACTATGGAGAGAACGAATTTGTTAATCTTATAGAAACCAAAATGGGTTCATTTTCCGAAATGATGCGTACCATTCCAGATTTTATCTGGAGCAAAAATGGAGAACCTTCGCAGTCTGTGCCGGTGAAATTTGGTGAGACCTTAGAAGTTTCGCGGGATACAGCAGCACATATTACCTGGTATGGCCATTCGGCATTCTTAATTGAGATGGAAGATAAGCGGATACTCATTGATCCCATGTTGGGGCCAACGGCATCGCCGGTTTTCTTTGGTTCAAAGCGTTTCAACTATCAACGGCCTATTCCGCTTGGGGAATTGACGAGTATAGATGCTGTCATTCTTTCACATGATCATTATGACCATTTGGATTATCAAAGTATTAAAACACTCAAAGATGAGGTAGGTCATTTTTACACCGCATTGGGTGTAGGATCACATTTGAAGTTTTGGGGTGTTCCTGAGGATAAAATTACGGAGTTGGACTGGTGGGAAGATGTGGATTTCCAAGGACTAAAGCTTGTAGCCTGCCCTGCTCGTCATTTCTCAGGAAGAGGTCTAACGGATCGTAATTCAACACAATGGGCCAGTTGGATAATCAGTGGTACGTATCAAAAGATTTATTTTAGTGGCGATGGCGGTTATGGTCCCCACTTTAAGGAGATTGGTGATAAATATGGTCCTTTTGACTTGGCAATGCTTGAATGCGGTCAGTACAATGAAGCATGGGAAGCTATACATATGATGCCTGAGCAAAGTGTTCAGGCCGGTATTGATGTTCAAGGCAAGCTGGTTATGCCTATCCACTGGGGTGCCTTTAAGCTTTCCGTTCATGAGTGGACGGATCCTATTGTAAGATTTAAAGCCGCCAGTGATAAAAAAGGGATACCAATGATACATCCATATATAGGTGAGCGCTTTTTACTGGGTTATGAACATCCCAGAGAGGAATGGTGGAAATTAAATTGATTAAGTATAAACGTCATGCCGGAGAATTAGGGCTTAAATTTTCTCAGGGTTAATTTATCCAGCATCTCGGTAATGCGGGTTTATTTAATGGTCCAACAGGCCAAAGGAACAGATTGCTTCTCAACTGGCAGATTGCAAAAAACGAAAGAATTATGAACGTAATTATCACTGGAGCATCCGGAATGGTGGGCAGAGGAGTTTTATTAGAGTGCCTGGATCACCCACAAATTAATAAAGTTTTAAGTATTGGTCGAACGAAGATCGATCTGGGCCATCCAAAATTGATTCAATTGGAGCAGAATGACTTTTCTGACTTTTCCAATAAAGCTGAAAACCTTAAAGGTTATGATGCCTGCTATATGTGCATGGGCGTAAGCGCAGCCGGATTAAATGAAGCGCGTTACACGGAGATCACCTATGACTACACCATTGCTCTGGCAAAGGAGTTAATAAAGCATAATGATGAAATGATCATAACTTATGTGTCAGGCGAGGGAACGGATTCTTCAGAAAAAGGAAGAACCATGTGGGCTCGAGTGAAAGGAAAAACGGAGAACGATCTGATGGCCATGGGATTTAAGCAGGCATTTATGTTTCGGCCCGGGGCTATAATTCCTTTAAGAGGTATAAAGTCGAGAACAAAGTTGTATCAGTTCGTTTACGATTACTTTATGTGGCTCGTTAAGTTAATGAAGTGGTTGGCTCCGAATTCTGTGGTAAATACTACACAAATCGGCTTGGCTATGATCAATGCCACACGGAATGGATACAACAAACAAGTGATTAGACCGAAAGACATTATAATACTTGCGGAGAAATAACTATTGCAAAGAGCTTTTCTTTTTGAGTTGTCGTTCACTCAATAGAAACAAGAGCAGGCGATTAGTTACTACTGTAACCATTAGAATCAACAAAAGCTCAAGTAGAAGTACAGCATCCAACCTTAAGATGTCATGTTAAATAACGATTTTAAAAGTAGTTCCACGGCCTGTTTCCGTCTTAACTCCGAGTTCACCATCATGAAGTTTTATGATTTGCCTGGCAAAACTCAAACCCACACCGGTTCCACTCTTTTTGGTAGTATAAAAGGGTACAAAAATTCTTTCCAGAACTTCATCAGGGATACCAGGGCCATTATCTGCGATTTTTAACTCACATTTCTTAGCGCCCCTTTTATTAGCTGTGATATCAATTTGTCCATTGCCTTGACCATTTAACGCCTCAATCGCGTTTTTCATCAAGTTAATAAGCACTTGCTCCAGAAGTTCATTATCAGCCTTAACTTCCAGCGACTTGGGTGCCATTACGTTTATTGCAATATGCGCATGATCAAGGTCGGGTTGTAATAAATGAACAATACGTTCGATCAGTTTGGTGATATCCACTTTCTCAATGCTCAATTCAGGAATTCGAGAAAAGTTTTTGTAGGCGCCTACAAAATGAATTAAACCCTTACTTCTTTCTTCGATTGTCTTTAGGCTCGTGATTATGTCTTCCTTATCCTCAACAGAAATGGTATCCATAGCTTCTGGACCCGAAACGAGTTGGTTTACCGCAGTACTTAACGAGGCAATAGGGGTCACAGAATTCATGATTTCATGAGTGAGCACTCTCGTGAGCTTTTGCCAGGCTTCTATCTCCTTTTGGTCGAGTTCAGCATTGATGTCTTGAAACAGGGCCAAACGAAATCCTTTTTCCTGTATAACGAAGTCTTTAACCTGTACAGAAAGCTGCTGCACCTCTTGATCAATGAAAGATTTAATGACCCGCTTTTCTCCGGATTCCATTTCCGTCGCCGCTGTATGCAGGGTCTGGTCAATTCTCACTAAATCACTTATATTTTTCATGTAGGGCTTTTTAAGAAGAGCCTTTGCAGCGGGGTTCATAAGCTCAACGTTCCCCTCTTCATCAAAACTGATGATAGAAACTCCAATATTTTCGTTTAGCGTTTGGAGGTACAGGTATTGCATTTCCTTCTCAATACTTATTTTCTGAAACTCACGGATCACATCATTGAAGGCCTTACTTAGGCCTTTTTGAGATCCGCCCCGTTTTTGGTTCTTGAAAGAGCTGGTAAACCCACCCTGTTTTATAGAAAGTAAAAACTGGGTTAAGTCTTTATTAGTGCGTTCGGTATAATAAATGAGATTCCCCGCCACCATTAGAATAGTGGCGCTCACCACTAAAGGGGTAAAAAACCAATTGGTTTCTACCAGCGCCCAGGCCAGTGTTACGCATAAAACCACAATAGCGGCTACACGCACGAGAATGTTCCAACGGAAGTTTTTCATAGGAAGATGAATATAACTAACTTATGAGAAACGGATACATTAAGGTATCTTTAACATCATGCAGAAGACAATAAAGAAGGTATCTCTTGGAGCCGAAGAGCCACAATATGAATACTGGTCCAAACGAACATTTCAGGAAAGGTTGAATGCCATAGAAATCCTACGTCAGCAATACATATCATTTAAAAATGTTAAGCCCGGACTTCAAAGAGTTTATAGAGTTATTAAACAAAAATAGAATACCTGGTCGTAGGAGGTTATGCCGTTGGTATTTATGGATATCCGAGGTTCACTGGAGATTTTGATGTATGGGTAAATAATGATGAAAATACGGCTCATAAACTGATCATAACTCTTGAAGAATTTGGCTTTGCATCACTTGGATTAAGTGAATCGGATTTTCTTGAGGAGAATAGCGTCATTCAGCTTGGTAACCCACCGTTTAGAATAGACATTTTAACAGCCTTGACGGAGTTTTGTTTGAGCAGTGTTATTCGCGTAAGAATGTTGTTGAGATTAATGAGATTAAAGTCAATTTCATAGACTTAGATGACCTGAAAACTAATAAGCGATCTACGGGCAGAAATAGAGATAAAGATGATCTGGAGAACCTACCGTAGTTGTGTTTGTTACCTTTAACTCTTTCCTCAAGCCATCAATACCTAATACCATACTTATCCAACTTCCTGTAAATAGTTGTCCTTCCCAAGCCCAACTCTTTGGCCGCCTTACTGATATTACCTTGATTTTTTGCAATTGCCTTTTCAATGGCTACTTTTTCCATTTCATCGAGATTAAGGGTACTCGGAGGTAGGTTTACTTTCTTGTCATCCAGCAAAAAATCACCTGAGCTCAGGCGATGACCGTCCGACATAATCACTGCCCGTTCTACTGCATGTTGCAGCTCCCTTACATTCCCCGGCCAAACGTAGCCTGACAAATATTTAATAGCGTCATCTTCTAAATCCATTTTTGACTTACGGTACTTTTGAGAAAAAATGTCCAAAAAGTGACCAGCCAAAAGCGCGATGTCACTGCTACGCTCACGCAATGGGGGAATCGTCAGTTCAACTGTGTTCAGGCGATATAGCAGGTCTTCTCTGAACTCCTTCTCTTCGACCATAGCGTGAAGATCGTTATTGGTAGCCGCTATTATCCTGCAGTCTATTGAGACGGGCTCGTTCTCCCCTAGTCGAAAGATCTCCTTACTTTGTATGGCCGTTAATAGTTTGGCTTGCTGTGGTAATGGTAAGTTGCCGATTTCATCTAAAAATAAAGTACCGCCTTTAGCCAGTTCGAATCGACCTTTTTTATCGCCTTTCGCATCCGTAAAAGCTCCTTTCTTATGACCAAATAGTTCGCTTTCAAAAAGGCTTTCAGACAATGATCCCAGGTCGACCCGAATGAAGGCCCCTGCAGATCGATTTGATTTTTGATGCATTTCTTTGGCCACTAATTCTTTACCGGTCCCATTTTCACCTAGAATTAGCACGTTGGCATCTGTCCTTGCCACTTTATCAACCACCTTAAAGACTTGTCGTATCGGCTCCGAATTACCCACAATGTCGCTGGCCTGCGATGAGATGAGGGCTTTCAGCGACTTTTGCTCGTCCTTAAGGGCTTCCACCTCTTTTTTGGACTGGCTGTGATTGTAAGCCGACAATACCGTAGCCTGAAGCTTTTCGTTTTCCCAGGGCTTTACCACAAAGTCTGCGGCTCCTATCTTCATTGCCTCTACAGCCAGTTTAATATCACCATAAGCTGTTATCATTACTACCTGCTGCTCGGGTACACGTTCTTTGATAGATTTTAGCCAAAAAAGGCCTTCTTTTCCACTAGTAACCCCGGCCGTATAATTCATGTCCAGCAGGATCACATCATAGGTGTTGTGCGTGATCAGGTAGTTGATCTGCTGTGGATTACTTTCCGTGATTACCTCTCCAAAAACAGGCTTAAGCACCATACGTGCACTATGGAGCACATCGCGATCATCGTCAATAACCAATATTCTTCCTTTTACCTTTTTCATGGCTGTATTTTTTCATTCAGGTAAGCTTTCAAATTTTCACGACCCGATAAGTAGCGGATGGCTTTTATTTTTTTAGTCATCTCGGAACATACAGTTCATTTTCAGTAACCCAGGCAGTGAGGCGTCTTTCTTTATGGCAAAGATGTCTCCGCTGTACTACGACATGACTTAAAAATTTAAGTTTGATCATTTATCTCACCCTTACACTTATCTTATCTTTCCATAACCCATGGTCTCTATCCGTGGTCTGTGTCCACACCACGGATTATACGCGTAATTTAAAATGCATCTTACCCTGAAATACGTAAATGTTCCAAACCGGAACAAATAAGTGTTTCATAAGAGAACACATTTATCTAAAGCCACTTGAATGATAAGAGTTAATGACCATATAATCAGCAATTTATGTATTTCGGTACTTTGTTTGACTAAGGACTGGCATGATTAAAAACTACTTCAAAATATTTATTCGCACTTCTGGGAGAAATTTTGGGTTCACGGCCATTAATCTATTAGGCCTGTCGGTAGGATTGGGGTCATGCCTGATTATCGCCTTGTTCGTTATTGACGAACTAAGTTTCGACAATTATCATCCCGCGAAGGATCGAATCTTTCGCGTAATCGGTGAGCGTGTGTCATCGGATGGCATTTCGGGTAATGCTTACGTTCCCAACCCGTTTGCGAGTTCCCTCGAAGAGAATTACGCTGAAATTGAACAGGCCTTGGAACTCACCCCTGCGGTCAAAAGGTTTTTTGAAGTGGACGACAAAAAGTTTTATGAAGACGACGGGTACTTTTCAGACCCTCCATTTCCTCAATTTTTTGACGTAGTTTTTCTTTTAGGCAACCCTGATGAGATACTTACCAAGCCCTACAGCATGGTCATTACAGAAAAACTGGCAAGCAAATATTTTGGAGCGGATTGGAGAAATAAAGATCTGCTTTCCCAAAGCATTAAAATCAATAACAACCGGGAGTATGCCATTGATGGGGTAATCAAAAACTTACCATCAAATTTTCACCTGCAGTTCGATTTTTTAATTTCATCATCCACGTTAGATACCTTCCTCTCCGACTATGATCAGCAAAATTGGTTTAGTCCAAGAAGACATTGCTATCTACGGGTTAATAATGTTTCGCAGAAAACTATGATCGAAAATAAGATCGGTAAGTATGTTGATACTTATGTGGATGAAAAGACACGGGAATATGGTTTTGAATATCATTTCAAACTTCAACCACTTAAAGACATTCACCTGTATTCAGCATCACTTACCCGCGATTCCGCTCAACGTGGAAATATAGTGTACGTCACCTCCTTGATATTCGTAGCCCTGATCATACTGCTCTTGGCCTGTGCAAACTTTGTAAATATTTCGACTGCGCGTGCGACTAAAAGAAGCAAAGAAGTAGGGCTTCGGAAAGTAGTTGGCGCCAAGCGCGGTCAGATCATTCTACAGTTTTTGAGCGAGGCGATTTTGTTTTCGATCCTTTCTTTGGTGTTAGGAGCCCTTTTGGTAGAGACCACACTGCCTTTTTTCAACCCGATTTTTCAAAAAGAACTGAGCCTGGACATTTTTGGAGACCTGCAACTGCTGCTTTCGTTGTGTGGTATTTTGCTTTTCACCGGGGTCTTGGCCGGGAGCTTCTCGGCATTTTACCTTTCCTCTTTCCATCCCGTGAAGATTTTGAAGAAACAGACTGCGGCTTTGGGTTTTGGCAGGATCAGGAAAGTGCTTGTAGTTTTTCAATTTACCACTACGGCCGTACTTATCATGGGCACCTTAGTTATGCTGAGTCAAATCCGATACATACAAAATAAGGACATGGGTTTTGATAAGGAACAGGTAGTTGTTTTTTCGATTCGTGGTAAAGCAATGAGTACAAATTTGGAATCATTTAAATCCAGGGCCACAGCCCATTCAGGAATAGAAGCTATTTCAGCCACTTCAGGATTGCCCGGGTTTTATGTTCAGGGGGATGAGATTTTGTTTCCCCAAACGCAAACTCTGCTCCCTTCAAAAATATTGATGGGGGACGCGGATATCATAGGTACGTTAGGAATAAAAATCCTGGCGGGTAGAGGTTTTTCCAACGACAGGATCAATGATGAAAATTCAGCCTTTATTATCAATGAAGCCGCGGCAAGGGCTATGGGATGGTCAAATGAAGCTGCTATTGGCAAAGAGGTAAATTGGGACATATGGGTAGCGGGAGATACCTTAAAAAAAGGCGAAGTGATCGGGGTGGTAAGAGACTTTCACTACCTATCGATGGAAGAAAAAATCGGCCCCATGGTGATTCACAATTACTCCCCGGAATATTCGTTTTTTGCTGCCCGGTTGTCAGGCGTTGACTTTTCCAGTGCATTGAGCTTCTTAGAACAACACTATGAGGAGTATTCCGCCAATTTCCCTTTCGAATACCATTTTCTTGACGATGATTTTGCGGCAAAATACAAGAGTGAGTCCGACTTCGCTATTTTGATTCAGGTTTTTACCGGATTGGCGGTAATCATTGCCTGTCTGGGTTTGGTCGGTCTTACTGCGTTCTCTACGGAGCAACGAAGAAAAGAGATAAGTATTAGAAAAGTATACGGGGCTAGCATAGCTGAGGTGCTGGCGCTGGTCAACAATCAATTCATGAAGTTAGTTGGGCTGTCTATTCTTATCGCTTTGCCCTTTGGTTATTATATCACCGGCCTTTGGCTTGACAATTATGCCTACCGAATCGACAACATATATGCACAGCTTTTTTGGGCAGGCACTGTGAGTTTGCTTCTGGCTTTACTCTCGGTAAGTTACCTGGTAGTAAAAGCTGCGCTCGCAAACCCTGCAGAAGTTTTACGAAATGAATAAGAACTTAAATTAACAATTGTGATAAAGAATTATTTAAAAATTGCCATAAGGAATGTTTCCTATTCCAGTGTGATAAACATCATTGGTTTATCTGCTGGACTAGCGGTAAGTGTCTACCTCATCATCTATATCAACCAGCAATTATCTTTTGATGATTTTCACTCAAAATCCTCAAGAATATATCGTGTACTGAATAACATGAACCATTCTACAGGAACGCTTTACCTAAAGGAAATAAGCACCCGACATGCTTTGGGTATTGACAAATCATTGCCCTTTGTCGAGCGTTCCACGAACGTCTCAAGTGAGTTAAAGGTGGTGGTAAAATTAGATGGGGAATCATTCTACGAGCCACAGCTCCATCGCGCGGATTCCAATTTTTTTAGAGTTTTTGATTTCGACCTGTTTGAGGGAAATGAAGAAACCGTTTTAAAGTCTTTGGATAAGATCGTCGTCTCTTCAAGGATTGCCGATAAATATTTCGGCGATACTTCCCCTTTGGGAGAGGTCATTACCATTTCTAATAAAGTATATGAGATAGAAGGGGTTTTAAAACCTGCGGGAAGAAGCTCACATCTCAACATCGATTTTTTGGGAGTAAACGACTATGCAGATCCTAAAGGCGACTTATGGCTAACAAAATACTTTCTGAGTGCAAACGAGAATGAATACGATATGGAACGGCAGGTCAACCAACTTTTCAACGGAGAAGTAGATAAAGCCTATATGTTTAGTATTCAGCGGCTCATCGATATCCATTTGCACACAAATCCGGAGTTAAACGATTTCACCGTCAACGGTAATATTGATTTTCTCTATGTTCTAGGCTCTGTTGCACTGCTTATTCTAATCACTGTAAGTTTTAATCACACTAACCTTACTTTGGCAAAGTACTTAAAGCGTATTAAAGAAATGGGCATTCGCAAAATTCAAGGCGCCAGCCGTAAGCAAATTATTCTTCAACTACTCTTAGAAACATTTACCACAGTCTCGGTTGCCATTCTTTTAGGAGGAGTATTCTTAGAATTTGCTCTACCTCACATGAACCATTGGATACAATACGAGGTAATGCTGGATTACACAAGTCCCCAACTATACTCAATTTTTGCTTCCGTTCTTGTTGTGGTTACCCTGGCCGCAGGCCTCTATCCGGCTTATTATATCACTTCGTTTTCTCCAAGCTCTTTGCTTCGGAGCGATTCAATTAAGCCAACCTCAAGGGTCGGTCTCATCAAAATTTTAGTTGGTATTCAGTTTGTAATTTCTACGATGCTGCTTACCGCCACCGTGATTATGCAAAAGCAAATGAATTACTTGAATGAAAAAGACCTTGGCCTGCTGGCAGAAGGAGTTTTGGCAATAAATGCAAATAGCAAAATCAACCAGCTCCAGTATGAGAGTTTCAAAAAAGACTTACTTGATTTACCCGAGGTGAAACAAGTGGCTGCCGGCCCTATGCCAGATAGGTCTTTTTCCACACCTGTAAAAAACCGTTATGGTGAGTCTTTTGATATCAACATTACGTACGTGCTTGATGATTATGTTGACCTGCTTGATATTGAAATTATCAACGGCAGAAACTTTGACTTTGAAAATCTAACAGACATGACTCAGCGGGTAATCATCAACGAAGAGGCGCTGAAGCTGCTTGGGTTGCCTAATGGCGGAGTTGGTGAATATTTTTCCTTTCAGGAATTGGACCTTTCCACCTTTATGTCTGGCGAGCGTAGGGTAGAAGTTATCGGTATTGTCAAAGATTTCCATTATCGAAGCCTCAGAGATAAGATACAGCCTTTATTCCTTGTTGTTTCAGAAACCAAAGGGCTGAGAAAGCAGATTGGAATCAGGTATAGCAGTCGTGATACTCAGGCGCTACTTAATAAAATCTCCACCTTATGGAAAGCGCTGGATACGGATAGCCCTTTCTCCTATGCATTCTTAACCGACGAGTACGATAAATTTAATAGCTCAGATAACCGACTAGCTTCAGGGTTTGCCTATATCTCTTACCTGGCCATTCTGTTATCCGCTTTGGGTTTGTTTAGTTTGTCTAACCTCGAAGCCAAGGGTAACTTCAAAACCATCTCGATTAAAAAAGTACTGGGAGCCAGCACACTTTTGCTTCTTCGTCAATACTTAGGATCCTATTTTAGGATGTCTCTAGGCGCTGGACTTGTTGGGCTGTCCATTGCCTGGTGGCTGATACAAGAATGGTTGCAGCATTTTACCTACAGGTTTGAGGTAAATGTACTTACCGTGGTACTGCCTGTAGTGATGATCATTTTCGTGGCCGCCTTAAGTGTGTTTTATAATCTTCAAAGCGCAGCAAGTGTTAACCCTATCGAAAATTTAAGGAAGGAATAGCCGCTTAAATCCTGCAAAATGCTAAGAAACTACGTTAAAATAGCGCTCAGAAATCTGTATAAGCAGAGGCTTTACACGGCAATAAATGTATTTGGCCTCACCTTTGGAATCGCCTGTTTTGCTTTTATTTCCCTTTGGGTTTGGGATGAGTTCAAACACGATAGCTTTCATAAAAATGGGGAGCACATCTATCAGGCCTTTACCGAGAAAAGTGGTGAAAACGAAAAAACTATCGTTCCCTATATTCCTTCAGCATTGGTAGCACTTTTACGTACTCAAGTCCCGGAAATTAAAGGTATCACCAGAGTCTTCCCCGCTAACGCGGCTTTTGAAAAAGGGGATTCCAGGTTTTTGGAACGTGGGATCTATGCAGATGAGGCGCTATTGGATATGTTTAGTTTTCCCTTGCGGGAGGGGGACAGGCAGAATTTATTTGACTCCCCAAACGCTGTGGTCATAACGGCTGAACTCGCTGAGAAGTATTTTCCCGGTGGAAGCCCTTTAAATCATTTCATAGAAATCTCCCAGGAGAATAATAAAAAGCAAAGCTATATCGTCCGGGGCGTACTGGAGAACATTCCAGCTCATTCCTCTCTTCAGTTTGATTTTATCCTTTCCTATCAGGAATTTGAGGATAGGTACAGACCATGGTGGAAGGGTAATAACCCTCACTCCTTTTCCAATTACAACGTGACGGCCTACCTGGAGGCAGAGGTGGGTATGGATCGTTCAAATTTAGATTCAAAACTCAGTACGGTTTTAGTGAATCATAGCGACCGCAATGACGCGCTTTTTGTGTATCCCTTTGAAGAAATGTACTTACATAATGACATTTCCGAAGGGCGAGATTTTTCCGGAAAGATTAAAAATGTCAGGCTGCTTTCCATCATTGCGGTGGTCATCTTGCTTATCGCCTGTATCAACTTCACCAACCTCTCAACGGCCATAGCCAGTCAAAGACGTATAGAAATCGGTTTACGAAAGGCGATAGGGGCGCAGAGAAGACAGATTATCGTGCAATTGGTCATAGAATCAATTCTTGTGGCGCTGGTGGCTACTATTTTGGCGATCACTGCGGTGGAGATAGTCATGCCGGTTTTCAATGCTTTGACTAATAAGAACATCGTTGTGCCATTCGATTCTATTGCGATGATACTCTCATCAAGTGTTGGGGCCATTGTGCTAGGTGTAGTGGCGGGTTTATATCCTGCTCTGATTTTTTCTTCTTTTCAGTTATCAGCCAAAAAAGAATTCAAATCCAAAGCGATTAGACTGTTTGACTTGAGAAAGGTATTGGTGGTTACCCAGTTCACGCTATCAACGGTATTTATTGTTTTCACCATTGTCGTATTCAATCAAATCAAATACATTCAGGAAAAGCCACTTGGTATTCGGACCGACGATATTCTTTCACACCAACTGCATGGCATACGAGAAAAGTCAGGTGCATACAGACAGGAATTACTTGCCTTACCAGGAGTTGAGTCGGTAAGTTTTACAGAGCAAGATCCTATAAGCACTACCAATCCCAATAACGGTGTTTTTTGGCCTGGTAAACCTGAGGGCGCGGTTTTCTTCTTTAATGTGATCCAGGTAAGTGAAGATTTTCTAAGCACATTCGAAATAGATCTTATTCAGGGAAGAGCCTTTCATGATCAAGACGAAGCACATATGCAGTTTATTATCAATCAGGCAGCGGCTGATGCCATGATGTTGGATGAGCCGATAGGATCTCCACTAACCGTCTGGGGGCATGAGGGTAAAATTGTCGGAGTAGCTGAAAATTATCATCATCAGTCACTGGCAGAACAAATCGAGCCAGTGGTTATAAAATGTAACCCCGATCAGACCTGGGGCGCCTATATTCGGTTTGATACCGAAAACACGCAAGGACTACTTACTGATATTGAAGCGGTGTATTCCAAATATGAAGAAAACTACCCCTTTGACTATACGTTTCTGGAGGATCAACGGAGGCATTCGTACACGGATTTAAACATAGTTGGAGATTTGACCTTCGGGTTTGCTTTGATAGCCATTATTATTTCTTGCCTGGGGCTCTTTGGACTATCTACGTTTATGGCACAACGAAGAAGCAAGGAAACGGGGATACGCAAGGTAATGGGCGCCAACCTAAGTGGTCTGGTCTATCAGTTCTCCACTGATTTCATGAAACTGGTCTTGGTATCGCTGGTACTGGGTTTTCCCATAGCTTTCATTTATACCCAGGAGTGGCTTTCCACCTACGCGTATCATATTGAGCCAGGCATCGCTCCCTATGTTATGGCCGGACTGACGTCTGTCATTGTAGCTCTGCTCGCGGTAAGTTATAATACTGTAAAAGCGGCACTTACTAATCCAACCGATGTCTTAAGAAACGAATAACTCAGAACACCATGCTACGCAACTATATTAAGATCGCATTTAGAAACCTCATAAAAGAGCGACTCTATTCATTCATCAACATATTTGGCCTTGGCTTTGGAATGGCCTGTGTCCTGCTCATTGCAATCTTTGTAAGAGACGAATTAAGTTATGACAAGTTTCATAAAGATGCTGGAAACATCTACCGGATAGCATGGTGGTCGCAGCAGCCTCAGACACGAACTCCTCATCCCATGGCTTTGGCTATGGTCAAGGACTTTCCACAGGTCGTATCTGGAACCTCACTTTCACCTCTATGGGGACCCGGATTAACACGGCAGACCTTTTCCGTCAAGAACCTGGAAAAGGATCTCACCTTTGATGAGCGTGGTATTTTGAGTGTAGATAGCACCTTTTTTGACGTGTTTTCATTTGAGCTTGTTAAAGGTAACAGGGACAAGGTTCTAAGGGAGCCAATGCGTATCTTATTGTCAGAAACGTCGGCAAAAAAATACTTCGGTGATGAGGAGCCGATAGGTAAGCAATTGGCCATCAACGATGACACTACTTTGCTGGTTGTTGAAGGTGTTTTTAAAGATGTGCCTAAGAACTCACACTTTCATTTTGATGCCTTAGTGTCGTACGTCACCATGAAAATCGGCCAGGAGGAAGATGCGTATTATACCTGGGCTGATTTTGGGCATTTTAATTATATAAGACTTCTGCCCGGTAGTGATCCCCAAGAGTTGCAAGACCAACTGTTGGACTGGTTAACGGGCTATGTTGAGTTTTCTGAGGAGGATAGGCAAAGACTGGCCGATGAAAACATGCATTTTAAATTGCAGCCGATAACAGATATCCATCTGCATTCGCAGATCCGTTGGGAGCTTGAGCCAAATGGCAATATTGATTACGTGTATATCATGTCGGCCGCAGCCTTGCTCATTTTGGTTATTGCCTGTGTCAATTTTATGAACCTTACCACCGCACGATCCACCGATCGTTCTAAAGAGATCGGCATACGTAAAACCTTAGGCGCTTTCAAGTTTCAGGTCACCAGCCAGTTTTTAGGCGAGTCCATAATGACCGCTGTAGCAGGAATGGTCCTGGCCGGATTCATAGCCGAGATATCTCTGCCCTTTTTTAATCAAGTCACCGGAAAGGCGCTCGATATTTCATATGTTCAAAACCCCGGACTGATCCTGCTGCTGCTTGGAGCAGGTGTTGTCACCGGACTGGCCTCAGGATTATATCCGGCATTTTTTCTGTCGTCCGTTCACCCTGTGTTGAGCCTGAAAGGAATAGATAAGATTAAACCCAAAGGGGCCACCTTTCGAAAAGTCCTGATCGTGTTTCAGTTCACCATCTCCATGTTGCTGATTGCCGGTAGTATCATCATTTACAATCAACTGAACTTCATCAATAATCGTGATCTGGGCTTCGATAAGGAGCAAGTGATGGTACTACCCCTTAAAAACTATGAGCTCATAGGCAGCTTTGATGCCATACGTAATGAATTGACCCGGATCCCAGGTGTAGAATCAGTTTCTGCGGCCTCCAATATACCCGGCCGTCAATTTAACCAGAATCCCATTTTTAAAACTGATGACCCTCAGAATCAAGTAGGTTCCTCTGAGGCCTTTGTTGATGCCGACATCATAAATGTATTAGGACTAGAATTAGCTGAAGGACGCGGATTTCTCAAAAACAACCCGGCCGACTCGGCGGCATTTGTCATCAACGAAACCGCCGCTAAAAATTTAGGACTGGAGCCGCCTTATGTTGGTAGTGAGATCACCTGGGACTGGGACAATGGCGATCTACCGCCGGCCCGCGGAACGGTAATTGGCGTGGTGAAAGACTTTAACTACAGCTCCTTGCATAACCCTGTTCGGCCGTTACTATTAAGCCTGCGGCCGGCTTATAATCATATTATTGTCAAGCTATCAGGTAAAGACCTGCCAAATACGATCGCTGAAGTGGAGAACGTATGGCAGCAATTTGAAAACCGGTTTGAGTTTGAATACAGCTTCTTGTCCACTGATTTGGAAAACCAGTACATTGGCGAAAAGAAGACCGCCCAGGTATTTAGCGCCTTCTCATTCATAGCGGTAATAATTGCCTGTTTCGGACTTTTTGGGATCGCCTCCATCAGCTATGCGCAGCGCCTGAAAGAGGTGAGTATTAGAAAGGTGTTTGGCGCTTCCACAGGAAAGTTGCTTCGCCTTTTAGTTGCAGATTTTGTGAAGTTGATCGGTATTGCCATTCTCATTGGTACCCCATTTACCTGGTTTATTATGGATAATTGGTTACAGAATTTTAATTATCGCATTGTTTTGGCCCCAGCCAACTTTTTGATATCGGCTATGGCACTTATAGTGGTAGCGTTGATAACCGTGGCTTACCTCACATTCAGGACTACTTCACAAAATCCGGTGGACAATTTGAAAGAGCAATAGTGTTCCGCCCCGGAACAAGACTGTTCCATACCGGAACAAACTAATGCTTTCGCCGCAGTCAAATTTATTATAACAAGCTGATTATCAAGAGGTAATTTTTAAAGGCATGTTATTTGGAATTACCATTCCGGTCAAAAACTCAAAATAAACATGCTCAGGAACTATCTTAAAATAGCCTTTAGGAACATCTTAAAACATAAGTCCTACTCCTTTATCAATATCCTCGGGCTAGGAGGCAGTATCGCAACCACTATTTTGATTTTGCTCTATGCGCAGAGCGTTCTCACTTACGACCAGTTCCATAGAGATTCTGATCAGGTCTATTTCATGTATCGGGACCGGCCTACAGAAGATGGACGATTAGACGTTTATGATACCTGGTTTCCAATGGTGGATGCCGCTAAGGAGGAGTTCCCGGAAGTAATAGAAGGGATGAGATTTGCGAATTTCGGAAATACCTGGGTAGAGAATGGTGAAAAGCGGTTTGAACAGTCCATCACCATGGCAGATTCCAATTTCTTCGAGGTCTTTTCCTTCAAACTTTTACAGGGTGATCCAGCGACCGCTCTTGATAATCCTGATGCCGTCATCATCCATAAGCGTGTAGCCGAGAAATTTTTCGGGGAAGAGGACCCCCTGGGTCAGACCCTGATTTTTGGGTTTTCAAGGGAGCGAATAGTTACGGGAGTGCTGGATGATATCCCAACTAATTCTTCATTCACATTTGAGTGCATAGCTCCTCTGACCATGAGTATGGTTAGAGGCTGGATGGGTGATAACCTTTGGGGGGGCTCCTTTTGTGATTCATTTATAAAGCTGAGAGCTGACGTCAGTCCTGATCAATTAAGGGGGAAATTAAATGTTCTCATGGAGAAGTACGTCAACGAGCAGGAACAGGGTAATTTTCTGATTCTTCCACTTAAGGATTATTTTGAAAAAATGACGGGTGGAAAGAAATATGCTAAGATCATGCTCTTGGTTGCTTTTGGTATTCTGCTTATTGCTATCATAAACTTTACTAATCTCTCCACAGCGCAAAGCTTACTTCGCTATAAAGAAGTAGGTGTCAGAAAAGTACTCGGCGCCAACCGAAAACGCCTGGTATATCAACTTTTAGGAGAATCTGTCATTATGGGAATCATTTCTCTGGTGTTAGGTGGACTTCTGGCCGAGCTGCTTTTACCCCAGTTTAATGAGTTGATCGGTATGCAGCTTCAAATCGAATACTCCGCTATCTACCTGAGTCTTCTTTTTATCATTGGCGTGATGACCGGGGCCATGTCAGGGGTTTACCCCGCGTTGTTCATTACTCGAAATCAAGCGAGTGAGGTATTGAAAAACCAATCCGTTCGACCCGGAAAGTTGTCAGTCAGGAATGGTCTTGTAGCGGTACAGTTTATCCTGGCAATTACACTGATCAGCGGTGTTGGTGTTATTAACAGTCAAATCGATTTTCTGAAGTCACATGATTTAAATTTTGATCAGGACAACGCCATGGTGATCCCACTTTCGCTCAGGGACTTTGAAGATCCTCAGGTGGCATTGCCAAGAGTCATATCATTTAGAAATGAATTGCGACAGCTACCAGGTGTCAACAACGTCACGGGCTCGAACTCCGTTCCAGGGAATTACCGTAGATCTTTCAGTCTTTTCCTACCGAAGGGGAAAGATATTCCACCACTGGATTGGCAGGTAGCCGTGGTTGACCATGATTTTTTTAATACTTATGGTATTGATTTACTTGAAGGTCGAGCGTTTAATCAGGGCTCTCAAAGCGACTTTAATTCAGGAGTAATACTCAATGAGACTGCCATGAAGCAGATTGGTTGGGAATCTATTGAAGGCAAAAAGCTTATGTTTCCAAGGTCACGTGATGAGCTTGATATTATCGGTCTGGTCAAAGATTTCAATGTGCAATCATTAAGAGAGCCTGTTCAGCCCCTGGTTCATTTTTACGGGGGGGACAGTGCTCGTTCCTATTCCTTTATCACACTCAAATTGACACCCGCAAGCCGGGAAGCAACTATAAAAGCCATTGCTGAGACATGGGAACGTATGGACTTTGGTATTCAGTATGAATATTACTTTCCAGCGGAACGGTTCAAGGAGCTTTATGAAACTGAGGAAAACATAGCTTCTGTGTTGGAATATGCGATGGCTTTCGCCATTGTTATTGCATGTCTGGGACTCTATGCTCTGGCCTCTTTCAGCATTATGCTGAAAACCAAGGAAATTGCGATCCGGAAAGTTCTGGGAGCCAGCATTGGCCGTATTGTGCAGTCCTTCTCCAAACAATATCTACTCATTGTATTGATTGCCGGGATACCGGCGGTGGTGATAGCCTGGTATGGCATGGCTAAATGGCTGGAGGACTTTGCCTACAGAGTAACTATTAGCCCCTGGATATTTTTAATTGCAATTGTCGGAGCTGCAGTAATTGCCATTGCAACGGTTTCCTATCATGCCTTAAAAGCGGGTTTCATTAATCCGGTTGATTCGTTAAAAGAAGAATAATGCTGGCCAACTACCTAAAAATTGCGATCAGAAATTTAACGAAGAACAAATTATTCTCGTTTATCAATATTGCCGGCATGACACTAGGTATGGCCAGCTTCTTCATCATTTCAATTTTTGTTTGGGACGAATTGAAATATGATGATTACCACCCTGATAAAAACAGAACTTTTAGAATTTATAACATAAGTCAGGATGAGGATGGCACCACAGAGCAGCTGCCCATAGTCCCTCCCATATTTGCACCTACACTTAAGGCGGATTACATTGAGGTGGAATCTACACTTAGGGTGATGGATACGTATGGCGAAATTCTTCTCACTGTAGGAGACCAAAAGATTCTGGAGCGCAAGGCGATTTATGCGGAGGCTACCATTTTTGATATGCTTACTATCCAATTGATCAATGGAAATGACCAAAAGGCACTACGCGAACCTAATCAGGTGATCGTTTCGGAAAGCTTTGCCAGGAAGCACTTGAGCACGATAGATGTTGGTGAAAGCTTTAAAATTCAAAATGAAGAGTTTGCACTGGTAGGTATTTACAAGGACATTCCGGAACATTCACATCTCCAGGCGGAGATCATTATGTCTATGTCCAGCCTGTTCAAATATTGGAATAGCGAACGGTTAAACAATTGGGTTTGGCAGCAGTTTTTCACCTATATCAAGTTGAAAGAAGGTACAGATGCTGACAAGTTCGAGGCAGGTCTTGCCGCTTTTAGTGAAAAGTATGCACACCCTATAACTAAGCCTGTAGGTTTTGTATATACGCCTTACATCCAGGCAATAGATGATATCTACCTGTACTCTTCCAACTTTCAGTGGGAAATAGCGAAGCGGGGAAATATTTACACCGTGTACGCTCTGTCGGCAGCGGCTTTGTTTATTATAATTATTGTTTGTGTGAATTTCACCAATCTTTCTACCGCTCGTTCAATTCATCGCCTAAAGGAAATTGCCGTCAGAAAGGTTATTGGAGCGCAGAGGAGACAGCTAATCTTTCAGTTTTTAGGTGAATCCGTGTTGTTAACCATTTTTTCTGTGATGTTGGCAGGGCTGATAGCTGAGCTGTCATTGCCTTACTTAAGCAAGTTTACCACAAAGACTATAGACTCTTATTTTATAGCCGAGCCATTGGCAGTGTTCTTTGTTTTTCTTTTTGCACTTGTTATTGGCCTTTTGGCAGGAACCTACCCCGCTTTTTTTGGATCTTCATTTAGCTCTCTTAGTCTTTTTAATAGAAGGTTTTTCAAGCAAGGTTTAACTGGTCAATTCTTTCAGCATGTGGCTGTAGTATTTCAGGTTTCACTTTCGGTTTTCCTCATAATAGTGGCTTTGGTCGTTTATGAGCAGCTATCATTTCTAAGAAATACAGACCTTGGTTTTGACAAAAGCCAAGTGGTTTTACTGCCGATCAGTCAAAAATTGCGAGCTGATACAGAGCGTTTAAAGACTATCAAGAACAAGTGGGGTGGTAAAGCGGGCATTGAGTCTATATCCTACAGTTTCGGACTTCCAGGCCAGATAGTCTCTGGTGATGAGATCAGAAATTCCGTAAACAAGACATTTCCGGCTAACCATTTTATGGTGGATTTTGATTATATCGGAACGCTTGGATTGGAGGTAATAGCAGGACGAGGGTTCGATAAAAATTTCGGCACAGATGCATCAAAGGCGTTCATTATTAACGAAACCGCAGTTCGCAATTTAGGCTTTGACTCACCCAAGGAGGCCATTGGCCAACCCCTAAACTGGGATATGTGGAATTATGATTCAATTAAAAATGGAGAAGTAATTGGAGTGATTAAAGATTTCCACTTCAAAAGCCTGAAGGAATCGGTAAGCACTACCGTAATGCACATCTACCCTGAGGCATATCAGACTATTGCTGTCAAGATTGGACCTAATGCCGCTAAAGAGGCAATTAATTTTCTTAGAGACAATTGGCAAGACACCGCCTCTGAACGGCCTTTCAGTTATGAGTATTTAGATGAGAACCTGACCGAGATGTATGCATCCGAGGACCAATTGAGTAAAATGTTCTCCTTCTTTACTGTCATTGGTATTTTAATTGCGTGCATGGGTCTTTTTGGACTTGTTTCCTACTCTACAGCTCAAAAAGTAAAGGAAATAGGAGTTCGAAAGATATTGGGCGCAGGTATCTTCGATATTCTAATTTTGATAAATAAAAGACTATTTATTCTAGTACTTATAGCATTATTTCTTTCAGCGCCACTGGCTTACCATTTGTCAGGAAAGTGGTTGGAAAATTTTGCTTATCGTATGGAGTTGAGCCCCATGATCTTTGTGATTGCAAGCGCTCTGATTGCTTTATTTGCTTCGATTACCGTGAGTTATCAGTCTATACAAGCAGCCACCACAAATCCCGTGAATACGTTAAAGGAAGAATGATATGCTCATAAATTACTTAAAAATTGCCGCAAGAAACTTAAGGAAGAAGTTAGGCTATACTCTGGTAAATATCTTTGGGTTAACCACAGGCATCACTTCTTGCCTCTTGCTTCTTTTGTTTGTTCAAGATGAGTGGAGCTACGACAAATTTCACACGGATAGTGACAAGCTCTATCGGGTTGCGGGCAGTCATAAGCAGGGTGGAGCAGAAAGAAATCGAAGTGCAAATATCACATACCTGTTCGCTCCCGAACTGAGCGCCGTTTCAGGAATTGAAAAATGGACACGATTAATACCTAATAATGGGCTTGTCAGGCGAAATGAAAAGGTGTTCCAGGAAGATGATTTATTGGTGGCTGACAGTACATTCTTTGAAGTGTTTTCTTTTCCGTTGGTTGAAGGCCAACCATCGGCAGTGTTAGATAGGGTTAATACAGCCGTTATCAGTGAGTCTATGGCAGCAAAATACTTCGGCAATGAAAACCCTGTTGGTGAATCACTTGAATTGGATGACTTTGTCTTAGAGATAACGGGGTTAATGGAAGACTTTCCTTCCAATAGTCATTTTCATGCCGATATGATCATTTCTCAGGCTACGGTTTTATCGTCCTATCCCGCCTGGGTGACCAATAATAAGGGGGGCACAAGTCATTATACCTATGTGAAACTGGAAGAAGAAGCGGATGTTAATCTGATTCAAAAAAACCTGAAGTCTGTTGTAGAGCGATGGTATGATTTTGATGATCCCCCGGAATACTTCCTGCAACCGCTGGAGTCTATTCACCTAACTTCAAATTTAAGCGGTGAATTAGCTCCGAATGGCGACATGTTATATACCTATATCTTCTTGTCTGTGGCATTTCTAATTCTTGTAATCGCCTGCATTAATTATATGAATCTGGCGGTTGCTAAATCAGGCGGAAGATCAAAAGAAGTTGGTCTTAGAAAAATAGTTGGCGCAAGTAAAAGTCAACTTGTATTCCAGCACCTGATAGAATCTGTTGTGCTTTCCTTATTTGCCGTACTGCTTGGAGGCCTTCTCACAGAAATACTGATGCCCTATTTCAATGAGCTTTCAGGCATGACGCTTCAACCGAGTATTATCGGTGATCTTAAATTTATTTTGGGACTTTTGATTTTTGGTATTTTTTTAGGCCTCGTAACCGGTAGTTATCCTGCTTTTTATCTCTCAAGGTTCAATGCCTTGCGGTCAGTGAGTGGTGAGCAGGTTAAAATTACAGGGAGTGTTTTATCCTTCCGGAAGCTACTACTTGTCCTTCAATTTGCCACTACCTCCACTTTGCTGGTAAGCACGCTGCTTATTGGAGAACAGATCAATTTCATGAACAATAAAAAAATGGGGGTAAATACGTCCTCCGTGTTATATCTACCACTTTCTACCTCTGAATTGCAAGAAAAGCATGAGGTAATTAAACAAGAGTTGTTAACTCAAAAAGACTTCACTTCTGTTACGGTAAGTAACAATAGTCCGGTAAATAGAATAGGTGGTTGGAGGCAGTACACAACTGAAAAGGAAGAAACCATGGTTTCTACTATTATAGTTGGGCATGATTACTTTGAAACTCTCGAAGCGGAAATGGTAGATGGGCGCTCATTTTCCAAGGATTTTTCGTCAGATGCTACGGATGCTTATGTTTTGAATGAGTCGGCTGCTGAATTCTTGGGTTTTGACGATCCCGTAGGTGAAAAGCTTACTGGACTTGCCTTTACAGGTAGTCAATGGTCAAGAAAGAAGGCCACGGTTATTGGTGTAGTGAAAGACTTTCACTTTACTTCTATGCATACTGAAATCCAACCCGTGATATTCTCATTGGCCAGTGAAATTACAATGCCTGTAAGCTACCTCATTGTCAGGTATACCTCTAATGATATTGAACAAACACTTGAGCGTTTAACGAGTGTGTGGAATAAACACGCTAATGGACGACCTATCGATTTTACTTTTATGGATACCGAGCTTCAAGAGCTCTACGCAAGTGAAAAGCGCTTTTTAAACGTATTCTTCACCTTCTCAAGTATTGCCATTATCGTAGCATGTTTGGGGGCGCTAAGCTTAATCTCATTCACCGTGAGCCAGATGACACGTCAGATAGGGATTAGAAAAGTACTTGGCGCTCCGGTTTGGGGAATCTTGAAATTGGTGAATGGTAGCTTTTTTAAGATCATAATGGTGTCCTTCCTGCTTTCTATTCCATTGAGCTATTTACTGGTGCAGGATTGGCTGGAAGGGTTTGCCTACAAAATCCCTATCGGTGCGCTCCCCTATATTAAATCGGCCCTTTTGGTTCTACTAATCGCAGCGATCACAACAAGTTTTCAGTCCTTAAAGGCGGCCTTTATGAACCCTGTTGATGTGTTAAAAGAAGATTAGAATGTTCGGCAACTACTTTAAGTACGCGGTCAGATACCTGCTGAAAAACAGTGTATTTTCAATAATTAACATCAGCGGGCTTACCGTTGGGTTAGCCAGCTTTTTACTGATCATCAATTTTGTTCAGTATGAGCTTTCTTACGACAGCTTCATTAAAGAGAAAGAAAACGTATACCGTGTAAATCTACTCAGGAAGAAGACAGGTACTCAGGCGTCAGCGGTAGGGCCTCCGGTTGGCCCTGAAATGAAAGCTCAGCTTTCCGGAATAGAATATTATCTTCGGTTCAGGCATGCCGACGATGTTTTAGTAAGAATAGGTGAAGAAGAATTTTATGAAGACAGAGTCTTTTATGCAGACTCAAGTTTTCTTGAGGTTTTCACATTCGACCTCCTGGCAGGCAACCGCCGGACGGCGCTTATGCGCAAAAATACGGCGCTAATTTCTTCTGACCTCGCCCGAAAATATTTTGGAGACGAAGATCCGCTGGGCCAAATCATAACGCTTGATGATCAATTGGAATTGACAGTAACCGGTGTTGTGGCAGAGCCAGCTTCACCAAGTCATCTTGACTTTAATATGATTATTTCTTTTGAAACCTTTGAAACACCGGCAGGCTATCCAGTAACCTTGCAAACGTGGGGTTGGGCCTCTTTTCCCACCTACTTAAAGCTCCAAAAAGGGGTTAATCCGGATGAGCTGAGTGCTAAATTTGAAGATTTTGTCGTAAATAATATGGGTGAGGACAGGGCCAGGAATTACGGCTTTGTATTGCAACCCATATCAGACATACATCTTTACTCCAGGCATATTTCGGAAAGAAATGGAATGCCAACCAACGGCGATATCACGTATGTTCAAGTGCTATCGGCAATTGCATTTCTAATATTAGGTCTTGCTATTTTTAATTTTGCCAACCTCTCTACTACACTATCATTAAAAAGGGCCAAGGAAGTAGGCGTAAGAAAGACCCTTGGGGGGCACAGGTCGACCATGTTTTGGCAATATATGGTAGAAGCATTTTTAATAAGCTTGATCTCAACGGTACTCGCCATAACAAGTCTGGAAATATTCAGTGGAAGTTTAGCTTACGTATTTGGTGTTGAGCTTGACATACTGAGTTACTTAACCGGTTATTGGCACACTGTTTTTTTGATTGTAGTACTGGTGGGTTTTTTAGGAGGTTCGTACCCTGCACTCTTCCTGTCGTGGCTTCTTCCGGTAAAAGCGCTACAGGAAAGAACAGCTAATGGTGCCAACAGATTTAATATAAAAGCGTGGCTTGTTGGGGCACAGTTTTTTATAACCATCGCACTGGTTGTCTCCAGTCTGGTGATAAAAGACCAGATGCGGTTCTTAAGGGAAAAAGACCTAGGGTACGATAAAGAACAGATAATAGCGCTCAAAGTTGAAGGAGAAGCGCTTTCCGGTACTTATATGCGGGCTCGCCGGCAACTGCTGCTCAATCCAAATGTTGTAACCGTAACTGCAAGTAGTAATCTGCTGGATGGGAAACACCCGAGTGTACCTGTTGTGGACGAAAGTAATTCGGAGGAACCCTACCGGATAAACCTGTTTTCGGGTCATTACGATTACACTAAGACCCTGGGATTAACTCTTATGGAAGGCAGAGATTTTTCTGATGAGTTTTTCAACGATAGTACTGCTTTCATCATTAATGAAGCAGCCGTGCGGATGTTTGGATGGACAGATTCGGCAATAGGTAAAAAATTAACTGTAAACGTTTGGGAAGGAGAGGTCATTGGTGTTGTGGAAGACTTTCATTTCGCCAGTTTGCATCATAACATTACACCGATGGTAATCCACATTCCCATAGGCAACATGGACCATATCCTGATAAAAGCAAAAGGCGATATAACCGGTACACTAGAGGCAATGAGAACGGAATGGGATCTCCTTTATCCCGAGCTACCATTTGATTATTTATTCCTGGATGAACATATAGGGCAGATGTACCAGTCGGACGATCATTTTTCTAAGTTGGTTCATACGTTTTCCGGGCTGGCCATTTTACTGGCTTGTCTTGGTTTGTATGGAATGATCAGTTATAACGTTGATACTAAACAAAAAGAAATTGGGATCAGGAAGGTCCTTGGCGCGTCAATTTCAACCATTGTAAAGCTGCTAAGCACCCAATTCTTAATCTTAATTTTTGTTTCGGCCATTGTTTCTATTCCACTTTCGTGGTATTTTTTGTCAGACTGGTTATCCGGATTCGCTTTTAAGATATCATTATCTCCGTTTTATTTTATGGCCGCAGTTTTAATCATAATATTGCTTTCATTTCTTACTATGAGTTTGAAGACCATAAAGGCCGGTTTATCAAATCCGGTAGACATACTAAAGGAAGAATAAATTGCGGAAGAATGAGTTGGGGATCATTGGCTTACTTGCAGCCTTAAAGCTTGTGATCCAGTTTTTTGGTAATGTAAATTACGGTTTCCACCGTGACGAACTACTTCATCTGTCGGTAAGCGAACACCTGGATTTCGGCTATATGGAGTTTCCACCGTTCATTGCCGTTCTGGGAAAGCTTTCGTTCGTGTTCTTTGATTATTCTCTTTTTGGAATGCGCTTATTCCCCACGTTAGCCGGGGTGCTGATATTAGTAGTTTGCTGCTTAATGGCAAAGGAGCTGGGTGGTAAATGGAGGGCTTTGCTTTTTGCAGGAACCTGTGTGTTGGCCTTCTTGCCCTTTTACCGCAATCATACCCTTTTCCAGCCAGTGGCATTTGATCAGCTCTTCTGGACAGCAGGGTTTTACTTTCTAATTCGTTTCATTAATTCTAACGATAAGAAGGACCTGTTGCTGACTGGCTTTGCTCTTGGCCTGGGATTGCAGAACAAGTACACTATGTTGATATGGGCCTTTGGAATAGTCGTTGGCTTGATTTTTTATAGGCGCGGTGAACTATTTAAGAATAGGTGGCTTTACTTTTCGGGGCTTGTAGCGCTACTTGTATTCTTACCAAATCTGATTTGGCAATTTCAGCATGATTTCCCTCTATTAAAACACGCTCAAGCGTTGAGTCAATATCAGCTTTCAGAAAATGGGTATGCCGATTTTGTTTTAGATCAGTTAACGATGCCTGCCATATCTATCACCAGTGTCATTGGCCTGTGGTGGCTCTTAAGAAATGAATCATTTCGGTGGATAGCAGTAAGTGTAGTCGTCATCTTTTTTACCATGCTGCTGACTAAATCAAAGTCGTACTACGTATTTCCTATTTATCCGGTATTGTTTGCAGCAGGCGGGGTACAGCTTGAGGCATGGCTAAGGAAGAAAAGGTCTTTCTGGGCATACATTGTGGCGAGCTCTATCTTTCTTCCTTTTATTCCCTGGATTCCGGAGTTAACACCGGTTCTGTCCATTGAAAGATTTGTTCAATATCAGGGACTGGAAGAAAATAACGGCAGAATAGAACTTACCTCGGACTATGCAGATATGTTTGGTTGGAATGAGCAAGTTGCCCTGGTAGACAGCGTATATCGATCGTTGAGTCCCAAAGAAAAACGTAACTGTGTTCTTTGGGCTGAGAATTATGGTGAGGCGGGAGCATTGAAGATTTTAGGTAAAAGGTATGGATTGCCAAACCCAATTAGTCGTCATGGCAGCTTTTGGCTCTGGGGTCATGGAAATAAAAACGCAGATGTCTGGATAAGCCTGGGAAATGAGAAACCGTCAGTTGAACATACTTTCGAGGAGGTGACATTGGTAAAAATAATTTATCATAAATATGCCATTGATGAGGAGAATGGCATTCCGTTGTATATCTGCCGAAAGCCTAAAGTAGACATAGAAAAATGGTGGTCAGACTATGCAGATCACGTTTTTGACTAACTGTATCTAGAGCGTCCTTGAAAATTGCATCGGGCTCATAATTCTCCGTGCAAAACGCGCAAAACCAACCCTTAAGCTTACTTGCCTGCTACCTCGACTGACCTGGCTATTCGTGGAGAACCTATCTTTGTATAAAAATTTTTCAATTACCCCCCTTATTTATTGGAGAGCTCCTTGGCGTAGTCGATAATAATCTGGCTGATTTTATCTTCCCAGCGACCTTCTTTTCCCTTATAGGAGTCAATGGCCTTTTCATGGATCATGTTCCAGTGATCAAGACCTTGGTAGAGATAGAGTTCATGGTCTTTGTGCCCATTAGACTCCAATATGTCAATGATCATATCGTTGTCGTCCGCAGACATGATCCAATCGTTCGCACCACGAATAATGCGTACCGGTACTTTTAGCTCCTCCCAGCCTTTGGCAAAGTTGAAATCCTGCACTTGATGGTAGTAAGAAACCGGTCTACCGTACATGTGCTTTGGAGAGTGATAATTGTACTGTGCTAACTCAGGTTGCTCTTTAATTACTTCTTCGTATGACTTCTTTCGGATTAACATGCCGTAGTACAGGGGAATGTACCCCTCGTTCATTTTTCTGGCCACCTCCACAGGACTGTCGCCTTCAAACAACCGTATTCTACGCTCAATTTCCAACATGTGTTCAAACCAGGTTTTCACGAAAGTTCCGTCTGAGATGATCCCTGCTGCACCAAGTTTATTTGCCAGGTGTGGAGCAAGTGCACTACCCATACTTGATCCGTAAATAATAATGTTTGTCGAATCAACATGTTTCGATTTTTTCAGGCTCTGGTATGCTGCTTCGAATGCAGAGATATCCCTATGAAAATCACTTTCTCCACAGTGACCGTTACTGTCGCCCACGCCTGGTTTTTCCACCCGCATCACAACCATTCCTGATTTTGTTGAGATGTCTCTTAAAACCTTTGTCCATCCACTTTCTCTACGTCCTGGGTATACTTCTATCGAACTGCAGCTTAACCCTCCAACTACAAATAATGCGGGGAGTTTTGACTGGCTATTCTTAGGAAGTGTAGTAATGGTTCGAATTCGATCTCCAAAAGCTGACATAACCTCAGCGTATGTCACCTCGGTGTTTGAGTAAGATTCCTTTGGTAAAGGCGCTAAAGTAGCTGATATCATCATCAAATCACTTCCGCGTAGTACTTCCAGATTTACTACATCACCGGCTCTAAGATCGTATAGAATATCACTCCAGCGGTTTGGCTCATTGACTAGCTCTTGGTTCAATCTAATTACTTTATCTTTTACAGCCAGGCCGGCTTTAGCCAAGGAGGAACCGCTTTCTACATGTCTGACTACAGCGCCGGCTTCATTTCCGTTTGGGCCGGAGAACGATACACCAATGTGAGCCCTTCGCTTAAGTTCCTGAGCAGAGGCTGTGCATGAAAGAACCAGTATTAAAAGGGCGGTTAGTTTTCGTGTCATTTTTTTATTGTGAATAAACGGCTCTCATTGATCAAATAACACGTTATTATATCAATGACAGCTTGTACGATGTAAAAAGCGCCAGCTCAATGACTTTGGATTTCGTATTTTAGATTAGCATGAAAAAACACTACTTATTTGGATCCAGAGTAGCAACACATTTTGCTTTTTGGTTGGTCTATTATGTTGCTTTCGGATTTATCTGGGCTGTAAACGGCGACTATTATGCCTCTTACTTCCTGGAATTTGTTTTGCTACCTGTGCGGATGCTTGCCGTTTATTTTACCATATATACACTCATTCCGAGATTTCTGCAGAACAGAAGGATTGCAGCCTTTTTTGCGAGCTACTTGATATTGTTACTGTTTGGTGGGCTTTTACAACGGTTGTTTACTCATTTCTTTTATGAAGGAGTTTTTGATCTTGCTACACCTGGATTATTCAACTTTTCCATGGTTATGCGGTCTGTCATACTTATAAATTCAACCGTGGTTTTCGTGTCGGCAATTAAGATCGTTATGTTTTGGTATGAGGAACAGGATAAAAACCGGCAGTTACTCCGAGTTCTTGATTTGGAGAAGGAAGCTTCCGTAGAAATAAAAGCTGAAAAGAGAACTTTTAGAGTTCAGGCAGGCGAAATCTTATTTATAGAAGGTCTCGGTAACTATGTTAAGGTAGTACTACAAGGCCAAAATATAATCAGCTATTTAAGTATGAAGCAAATGCTGGACACTTTACCTTCAACTTTTATAAGGGTACATAAGTCTTACATTGTGAATAAAGATCATATCCGATCTTATAACTACGAGGACGTACAGGTAGGTGAGAACTTCATTCCGATTGGCCGATCTTTCAAGTCAGAATTTAATATTTAGGCTTAAATCACTATCTTGTTTCATGGCTGTATCAGACGAACAAAAAACCCATGTACGGTCGCTTCTTATTGAAGGCCGAAAAATTGAGGCTATCAAGTATGTGAGCGATAATTTCGGGCTTGGACTCAAAGAATCAAAGGAACTTGTTGATCTCATAGATCAGGACATTGCTGAGCATGAATACATTAAAACCGGCATGAGAATGGCCAAGAAGGTTGGTAGAAATGCTGGTAAGCTAGTGGGAGGCATCTTTGCTTTCATTGGTCTTATTTTTCTGGTTATTGTAACATTTGTATTTATTAGTAATCAGGAGCTAGCTAACAATGGTGTAGTGGTTACTGCCACTGTAGTGGATGATCCCTATCAACCCACCTTCGAATATGTTTTTGAAGGAGATACGCTTTATTATTATTCAAGCACTTCTTCGGATCCGCCCAGCTATCATCTGGGGGAACAGGTGGAGATGTTTGTTAATCCAGTGAATCCTTATGATACTTTAGTAAATACGTTTATGGACCGATGGTTTTTGATTGTTTTATTAGGTGGCATGGGGGCCGTTTTTTTTGGAATAGGGTTGGTTTCTTTTCTTGCCTTTAGAAAAGGCTAAAAACCTTTTCTGAGGTATTTTTTCCCTTTTAGAAAAGATCTTTTTGATTTGAGCTATTTTTTCAATTACCATTAATGTGCTTTGGTCAACGAAAAAGCGAATGAAAATAAATTTCAATAACCGGGTTTAATTGGGGGCGCATGAGAAAAAAGGTGTCTTTATTTGAACACGGAAAGCGTTTTTTCAAAAGCCGGTGACTAGCGATAATGCCAACCTGGCCATTTTAGTAAACCCATGCTCTCGTTGGTCAGTTGTGCTGAAGTCACCGGTTATTATATTATCGCTTACCGTTAGAATACTCAAAGCTGAGACATTGGCTTTGGCCGCCATTGTATATAGCATAGATGTTTCCATATCGGCACATAAAATACCATGATCAGCCCATACCTGCCAACGTTCAGGATCACCTTTCTTATAAAAAAGGTCTGTGCTGAATACATTACCAACGTGAGCAGAAATACCTTGTTGCTCGCTTAATTCTACAGCGCTCTTGAGCAATGGGAAATTAGGAAGAGGTGCATAATCCATACCTCCAAAGTTGATCTTATTGAAGCTGGCATCAGTACATGCACCCTGAGCAATGACCACTTCACCAAGCCCAATACGTTTTTGTACAGCGCCACATGTGCCTACTCGAATCGCAGTTTTTATACCATAGCTATAAATGAGTTCATGAAGATAAATGGCAAGCGATGTTTGCCCCATTCCAGTACCCTGAACAGATACATTCTGACCTTTATATGTTCCGGTAAAACCCAGCATGTTCCTGGCGTCGGAATAACAGAAACTTTCTTCTAAAAGTGTTTCTGCAATAAGCTTCGCTCGCAGCGGGTCACCACTCAATAGTACGGTTTCAGCTATTTCACCTTCCCTGGCGCCAATATGTATGCTCATACAATTCCAAATTTAATCCCACAATGTAGCCATCGGTTCTCAGCAGGATTAGCTTTTATGTCAGGTTTGGATATGATCTTTATCACTGCAAAATATGCTTGCTTTGCTGCAAACAACTAGACTATAATCTTCGTAAATTCCTGATGTAAAAAAGTAAGTGCAGTTTTAGCTGAACCATGCAGTCTTTCACTAACCTTCGTCCGTTTTTTATCTTGCTGACAGTGGTGCTTAGTATAATTATTTTTGAAGCTTTCCAGCAGCATTACTACATTGTACGTTTTAAATTATCAGATGAAGAGGTTTCAGTGGTAGGCCTAATGCTGCTACACCTAAGAAGATGGGTTATTTGGCTTGTTTGTACTTTACCCATGACCGCATACATACATAAAAGATCAGTCATGCCGGCCCGGTTAACTCCCGGTATATTTATTAGGTATGCTGTAATCATTAGTATGAGTCTTTTATTCAGCATCATTATCATAACCGCAGTGGAATTGATTATAGGAGGGTGGAAATTTCAGATGGTTGACTTTATCGAGACGTTGCAATTCTTCTTTTTTCAAAAAGGCCCTATTTATATGATTGCCAATATTGGTGTAGTCGTTTTAATAAGTCTACAGAATAACATTCAGGCTCATCAGTTCACTATAGGTAAGCTTAGTGTACTTCAGGCAGAACAGCAAAAACTCTATAAGGACCTAAAAAATCGGTCGTATGACGATGAGTCAAAATTCATTCAAATTAAGATTGGTTCACAGGCCAAGGTTGTTCCGGTAGAATCCATTCAGTGGGTGGAGGCGGAAGATTATTGTGTTCGACTGCATACGGAGGACAACGCCTCGTACATACTCAGGAGTTCTATGAAATCAATGGAGAAAATTCTCCCGCAAGATAAGTTCATTCGAATTCACAGGAAGTACATAGTTAATCTTGGCGAAGTAGATAGATTCTTCTTTTCACAAACTCCGGAGGTGCGGCTCATTGATAGTACCAGGCTATCGGTTGCCCAAAGTAGGGTAGCAGAGATCAAGAAGCATTTGGCTGTGGAACCTGGCATTCCCAGCTAAACACAACCCGTTCGCTGCAACACCTGGCCGAAAATCTCTTTTTTTACGGACAGTAAATCTATATTCATAAAAAAACAAACTCTTGGGTCAAATGATGATACCTTATATTGTATTTCCGGGAACATGTAAGCAAGCTTTAGCGTATTACGCCTCTGTCTTTGAAGGAAAAATTTCTTTCATGACAACATTTGCAGATTCTCCTGTTGAGGTGCAAAACGACCATAAGAACAGAATATTCAACTCGGAATTTATCTCTGATAAGGTTCGCTTTAAAGCTTCTGATGACCTGCCGTATCATCCGGTAATTGTTGGGAGCAACATATCAATGTTCGTTTCTTTTGATAATGGGTCAGATAGAAAAAATGTATTCGAAGAACTGTCTAAAGAAGGGCAAGTACTTTTTCCACTGGACGATACATTTGGTATGCTTCGCGATAAATATGACTTGCAATGGATGTTGGCAAGCGGGAAGGAATAAGTCATTTGTGTTGAAACAAAAATGTCAGTTACATGAAAACATTTATTACATTTTTACTTGGACTTATGATAGTATCACCTGTTGTATGTCAGCAGTTTGAATACGAGCCAAGCGATAAGTTCCCTTTTGGCAGGTTAAACCCGGAAGGTCCTCCTCAAACGGCGGATTACGCTTTGCTGATCGGCGAGAGTGGCTGCAAGTCGGTTTCACGAAATGCCGATGGTACCTGGAGCACGGATTCTGTAGATATGACATGGAAGTTTAGGTACTTTATGAATGGTACCGCCGTTCAGGACGAAACGCTAAAGGCGGATGAAAAGCATTCCTCAAGTATAAGGCAATATAACGCGGATAGTGCGAAGTGGTATGTTACGTATTTCAGTACAGCAGCAAGCCCTTCACCAGGGGTTTGGTCAGGCGGCATGCAAGAGAATGAGATAATTCTGTACCGTCCTCAAAAGGCTCCCAATGGGATGGAAGGGTTTTATAAGATCACCTTCTCAGAGATTACAGATCGCGGGTTTAACTGGACGGGGGAATGGGTGGATCCTGCAGAAAAAATCAAATACCCGACCTGGTTGATTTTTTGTAGAAAGCGGATGTAATAGAAAGCGGACAGTCCAAAGAAGCTAAATCTCCTTAATTGGATATCATAAGAACATTAAATCCTTCTTTTCTGAGGCAGTATTGCGCATTTCAAAAATGAATAGGCATTTAGATGCAACCTCATAAGAAAGTTTTAGTCGAATAAGGTATACCAACCTTGCTTAGCCATGTTCTTAAAAATAGCCTTACGCAATTTACTCAAACGTAGAGTTTTCGCTTTTATCAATATTTCAGGCCTTGCCTTGGGTCTTACAGCGTGTTTGATGATCTATCTGTTTATTTCTGAGGAATTGGATTACGACAATTTCTATCCGGATGGGGATAGAGTTGTCAGAATTGTACGGGAACATGGAGAAGGGGGCGAAAAATCAGCATCAGCAGCCATCAACTACAAGTTGGGGATACTAGCGCGCGAAAATATCTCGCAGGTAAGCCAATTGACTCAACTATCCAATCGAGTGGAGGCGAAAGTAAGTTTTGGAGATAAAAAACTGACTGAGAGCAAGGTGCATTTTACGGACAATCAATTTTTCCAAATTTTTGGAATAACCTTTATTCAAGGGAATCCCAAAAGTGCGTTAAAAAATCCGTTTGAGGCGGTACTGACTCAAGAGGCTGCTGCCAGAATTTTTGGACAAGAAAGTGCTCTTGGCAAAACCTTGAATATTGATGATCGTGAGTACCTGGTTGTAGGTTTAGTAGAGCCATTACCGGATAATGCCCATCTTCATTTTGACTACCTCTTATCTCTTGAATCAACAAAGTCTTTCTATTCAGAGTCTATGTTTGAGCGCTGGGGCAACATTTGGCTTTATACCTATGCGCTATTAAATGAAGAAGTACGACCATCCGAGTTTGACAGGGCGCTAATAGAGCAAGCAAAGCTGAACGGTCCGCCCGTTCTGGCAGACTTTGGTGTTCGTTTTTATTCACAACCTATTGAAGATATTCACCTTTATTCCCAGTTGTCAGGTGAGATAGAGCAAAATGGAGATATACAGCTCATCAGAATCCTGGCGTCAGTGGCTTTTTTAATTTTACTAATAGCTTGCTTCAATTTTATTAATCTTACTACCGCGCGCTCAGCATGGCGGTCAAAAGAAGTTGGTGTAAAAAAGGTACTAGGGATTAAAAAAAACGCGCTTATTCGACAGTTTCTTGGTGAATCGATTTTTACGACTCTTATTGCCTTCTTTGTTAGCCTGGTGTTAGTTCTCGTTCTTCTTCCCTTTTTCAACCACTTTACGGGGAAACAAATCTTATTAACCGAGGTGCTAGCTCTGGCTCCGACATTATTACTCACTGTCGTGTCTATCGGTGTGGCAGCTGGCGTCATTCCGGCTTTATTCCTCTCGTCATTTCAGCCGGTTAAGGTTCTGAAAGGCCACTCTCAGGGAGACTCTTTCATCGCAAGAAAGCTGCGTCAGATTCTGATTGTTTTACAGTTTTCAATTACGATCATATTAATCATTGGGGCTCTTGTCATTTTTCAACAGTTGAATTTCATAAAATCGAAAGACCTGGGGATGTCGGTGGATGATATTATTGTATTGCGATTGAAGAATAAATCAACAAAAGATAATGGAGAAGCGCTTAAGAATAAGTTAAATCAATCGAGCTTAATTAAGTCCGTTTCATTAAGCTCAGATATTCCATTTGAAGGGTTAAACTCTTGGCGCGTTAAACCCAAAAGTGTCGATATACCTCATGAATTGGTGAATTTAGTAGCTATTGATAAAGATTATTTAGAAACTTTAGCCATTGATATTACTAGCGAGTCTCCTGTTACAGTCTACTCGTGGGATAACAGTCAGGGCATTCTTGTAAATGAATCTTTCGTACGACATTTTCTGATAACTGACCCCATAGGAAGTGAAATTGAAATTGGTCACATAGAGGAGCCCATAAGAATAGTAGGGGTAGTGAAAGATTATCATTTTGCTTCTTTGCACGAAAACATAAGGCCATTGATGTTATATGTGCATCCCAGTTGGTATGCTAAGGTAGTTATACTGCCAAGCTCAGGTGATGATAAAGATATCCTGGACGTCGTTAGGTTAATATGGACTGAAATAAATCCAGATGAGGAAATGGACTACTTCCTTCTGGATGAGCGTTTTGAAGCTCTATATACTACTGAAGAGAAAACCGGAGATCTGGTGGCCTACTTTTCGTTCTTTTCATTGCTGATTGCATGCATGGGACTTTACGGGTTAGCCGCATATGTTGCAGAAAGTAAATTAAAGGAAATAAGCGTCAGAAAAATACTTGGCGCGACATTAAGCAACTTGGTTCAACTTCAGTTTAATGTATTTGTGAAGTTAATTGTGGTAGCGGGTATATTAGCAGCGCCGGTCGGGATAGCGATAATGAACGACTGGCTCAATAACTTTGCCTATAGTGTTAATATTAGTGAGTGGGTTGTTCTACTTGCTATTCTTTTAGTCTTTGTATTTACCGCTGTTAGCGTTGGCTATCGATCACTTTCTGCAGCCATGAGCAATCCGGCGAATAACCTAAGAAATGAATGAATTAATGTTGTAAATACGACTTGCAATGAAGTACTCTCTAGCATGTGTTCTGGCAATGGTCCTCAAGCAGTAACAGCGTGTTGGCCTGTGGGCATTGGCGCAGATCGGTGCGGTGGCCAACCTGTTCATAGCGATCCACTGCTGCCTGATTTAGTACATTTTTGGTTCTTGTTTTACATGCCGCATCCGTAAAATACGCACTTCTTTCTTCGTGGTTCTATAGGCTATTCGATAGGAATGCATTTCAAAACCCCTGTGAGTTCCAGGATTCTGTCTCTTGAACTTATCTGGTGGGTACTTTTCAGGATGATCTGTTAATTCTCTCGTAGCCGCCAAAATTTCATCTCTTACTTTCTCCGCATTTTGCAGTGATTCTTCTTTGACACGTTGATAAGCTTTTTTAAGGGATGATTCGGCTACTTTGTTCCATACTACCACCAGGCTTTTTACCATGCTTTAGATCGCTTTTCTACTTCTTCTTGTGTGTAAAACTCCCCTCGATCTATAGCTGCATCTGCTTCATCTAATTCTTTATTGTATTGCTCTACACTGATATGCTGGTGTTCTTCTTTCCATTTTGCAAGTTCCTTAATCAGCGACTTATCCTGGACGGTGGCTAGCCATTCCATCAATTCTAGTTTCAATAGCTGTGTAGTACTCATGTCAGAATGCTTTTCTACAAAATAACGATTATTCAATATGTTTAGATCATTTTAATGGATTATATTAGTTTTAAACGCCATTCTGACATAGACCTTCAACGTTGGTAATGTTCGGGAGGCATGAGTTCTTCTAGCAGTTTTGTTAATTTCTGATGTCTTTTTATTCTTCGCTTACTATGTGCTGTGTAAAAGCATTCACCCAATTTATGCAAGGCAAAACATAAGTCCTGGATTCATAGAGTGGTATGTTAATCGTAGGAATACCGGCATATTACCGTACTTCCCAAGGGACGCTGCATTGGGTGATGGGGGTATTTCTGGAGGAGTGGTAAACGGTGGGCTTACCGTTTGGGCAGTGGCATTTACCAACAACAAAAAATAGAGTCCGACTAAAGTCGCATGGGTTGCTATAAACATTCTTCTCTTTTAACAACTATTGACATTTTTAAAAAAACGCAGCAAGCCTAACAAAAAGAATAGGATAGATACTAAGATTAGAATAGAATTTAAAGATTTATTAATATAGGATAAGCAGCCGCAAAACGAATGGATAGCAGAATGCTGCATAAGCCAAATAATTAGCCCAAACCAATGCTAATAAGCGCTCTAATTTAATCCGCCCTAAACCCCTCTACTCCTTTATCTAAAAACCTGATGAAGTTATCAACATCGCGGTCGTAGGCGACAGGACTCACTAACACTCGCTCGTCCTTACCCACCAAGGTATAATAGGGCTGTGCATTGTTATTCAGCCTGCGGATCTGAAGGTCGGCATTTTGTTTGCCAATGGTTTTTTTTACTTTGTTGTCATAATCTGAGGTGTACCATTCTGATTCCGGGAGCTCGGTTTTGTCATCGACATAAAGCGCAGCAATGACATAGTCTTCCTTAAGCCTTCGAAGTACTTCGGGATGTGACCAGACCACAGCTTCCATTTCACGGCAATTTGTACAACCATGCCCGGTGAAGTCTATAAACAAAGGCTTATTCTGTGCCCTGGCGCAAGCCAGCGCTTGATCATAATCAAAGTAGCCTTTTAAGCCGTGAGGTAAATGAAGGAAATCGCCGAATTTGGGTTCATCACAAATTTGATATCCATCATCAGCATCTCGATTCGCGGATAAAAGGTCAAAATCATGTGTGTATAGGGGAGGTAAATAACCAGCTAAGGCTTTGAGCGGTGCGCCCCATAAGCCGGGAATAAGATAGATCACAAAAGTAAAGGTAGCAATGGCCAGCATCAGTCTTCCTACACCAATGGAGTCGCTCGCGCTATCGTTCGGAAGCCTGATCTTACCTAGGAGGTAAAAGCCCATTAGTGTAAATATGACCACCCAAATGGCAATATTGATGTCCCGGTCCAGGATCCCCCAGTGGAATGCCTGATCCGCAATACTTAAAAACTTAAAGGCCAGGGCCAATTCCAAAAACCCCAAAACTACTTTTACAGCATTCAACCACCCTCCGGATTTCGGCAAGGAATTAAGCCAACCCGGAAAAACGGCAAATAAAGTAAAAGGTATGGCAAAGGCCAGTGAAAAGGCAAACATCCCCGAGATCGGCTTGAGTACTTCGCCGCCTGCAGAGGCTACCAAGATACTTCCCACTATGGGGCCGGTACATGAAAAGGACACCAGTACTAAAGTAAAGGCCATAAAAAAGATCCCTATCAATCCCCCTTTATCAGCCTTCTGGTCCATTTTATTTACAAATCCACTAGGCATTGTGATCTCAAAAAGACCAAAAAAGGATAAGGCAAAAATGATAAAGACGGCAAAGAAAATCAGGTTAGGGATCCATTCTGTGGAAAGGTGATTAGCTGTTTCCGGTCCCATTAACGGAGCTAAGGCTGAACCTATTACGGTGTAAATGAAGATGATTGAAAAGCCGTAGATCAAGGCTTTGCCTTTTCCTCCGCTTTTACCCGTGAAGTACGTCACGGTCATGGGAATCATGGGAAACACGCAAGGCGTTAACAGCGCTGCGAGCCCTGCCACAAACGCAAAGATCATAAACCAAATAATGGATTTGTCTTTGGGGTCTGCCTTAACTAAATCCGGATCTAAAATGGGGCCTTGATTTTGTACTTTTGAGTAGTCAATTATCTCCCGCTCCGGTAAAAATAAAGCAGCGCCAGAATCTGTTTTAATCTCGTTTTCTTTAGGCTCTTCAAGGGTCCCAGGCGCGGATTGATCGATGTCCTTTTGAGGTTCCTGGTTATCAATTTTTGGAGCTCCTTCAATCGTCGGAGTCTCGGCACCTGTCACAGTAAAAGGGGTAAACTCGAAGTCATAATCGAATGGAATACACTTGCCATCTATATCAGAACACACCTGAAACTCGTAGTTTCCGGCAATCACAGGGTTATCCGCCAGAACCTTAACCTGTTGTTCGAAACGTCCGGTCTTCTTGAAAATACGGACATTACATTCGAAAATATCATCGAATTTTTCTACGGGATCGATGGCTTTTAGACCTCCTACCAATTCATAGGAATCATTTTCCTTGAAGGTAAATGTGGTGACCATAGGGCCGCAATCCGGATCGAAATCAGACGAGTACAGGTACCAATCTTTATCTATGGTAGCTATAAATACTAATGTAATTTCTTCTCCAACCGCCACTTCCGTTTTACTTGCTTCATGTTTCCACGAAGAAGGTTCAAGTACCTGCCCAAATACTGAAAAAGTGGAGAGTAAGAAAATAAGAAAAGTGATAACGATTATTACGCCACGCATAGAGTCCAAAAAATTAATTCGAGTCCTAATTCAATTGCAATAATCTAAAACGACCTTGTATGGAAGAAAGTTCTCTTTCCTAATTAGGGCCAACATATACCTCCGTAAGTGTGCAGCCATCGAACGAATCCTCTGAAACAACGGTAAGGGTATTTCCTGTAATTTGATAAGATGCGGTTTCCCCGAAAGCTGAAAATGTATTGGCAGTAATCGTTACCGGTATAGAAATCTCAAAGGTTACCCCATCTTCAATTTCAGTGTACGTAACGGTACCATTCTCAAAAAGGACTGTCGTACAATCTTGTTCGGTACAAACTAAAGTAGCGCTTTCATTGTCGTCGGGGCTATCGCAGTCGGTGTACTCAAAACTGATCTGCGTCCAAAGTGTGCCCTCCAAGGGAAGGCCTGAAGGCCCGTCTTCATCATCGTCGCCACACGATTCTAAAATGAAAAGGGCTGAGATCAATATAATTATCTGGCAGCTAATAAGTAGGTATTTTTTTATCATTGTATAAAATATGAGAATCAATTTAATACTAAAATCTGAAGAAATAGATCTGATGTCTAAAAAACAATCTTCATTTCCTCTAACTTTCTCATGAACGGTTCTTTTCTTCTAACGGAAACTTCAATCTCTGATCCATCAGACATAAATACTATTCCACCTTTGCCCTTATTATACTTCTTTATGAATTCAAGATTAATCAAAGAGGAATGATGAACCCTAAAAAACCCATGAGGATTCAGCAACTCTTCAAACTGTTTTAGATTTTTAGAAACGATCATCGGAGCCCCATTTCTTAAATGTAACCTGGTATAATTGGCATCGGCATGGCAGCGTATAATATCATGTATATCCAGAAACGTCAGCCCCTCTTGTGTGGGAATGGCAATCGTTTTATTTTCTTTCTCGTTGAGGTTATTGAGTAGGTTTTCAACTCTGGCTGTTAAGTTTTTACCATGTGTTCGCTCATGAAGCCGATGCAGAGCATTTGCCAATTCATCCGCGTCGATGGGTTTTAAAAGGTAGTCAATAGCGCTAAATTTAAAGGCATCAACGGCATACCGGTCATGAGCTGTGGTAAAAATTATTTCAAAATCAATCCTTTCCAGTTTTCTAAGTAAATCAAATCCGGTTTGATTGTGAAGGTGAACATCAAGGAATATAGCTTCAGGCTTTCGAGCTCTTATGCCCGCTAAAGCTGTTTCCAGCGTATCAAAAACACCGGTTACACAAACTAAGTTATGCGCATTTAAAAGGTTAACCAACCTATCGGAAGATGACTTCTCATCATCAATTATGATGACTCTTAGGGAGTTCATGTACTAATATAGTAACTCCAGTGGTAACTTTAAATCCACCCGCAGGCCCTCTTCTTTATCCGTTAATCTTAGCTTGCCTTTCGATCCTTTCACCTTGTTCATGATATGAATGCGGTTTTCTGTGATCTTTATCCCGTAGGAACCTTCGGAATTGCTAGCCAAATTTAATGCTGCAGCTTTTCTCCCCACTCCATCGTCCTCCACCGAATACAACAAGTGGTCGTCTTCGATCGCTATAGTGATAGTAATATGACCACCTTCGCTTTTAGGTGAAATCCCATGCCAGATACTGTTCTCAACAAAGGGTTGCAAAGTCATGGGCGGTACCAGGGTATTCGCCACATCCATGGCATTATCCAGAATAATCCTGTAGGACAACTTTTCTTTTAGCCTGTTCGCCTCCAGTTCGAGATATAACTCCATCCATTCTATATCCTCCTTAACGCTCACGTATTCTTTTTCGGAATTCGTAAGCGTCATTCGCATGAGCTTTGAAAATTTCGTAAGATAGTGAATGGCGGTGTCAGAACTATTTTTTTCAATATAATCGCTAATTGAATTCAGAGAATTAAAGATAAAATGGGGGTTCAGCTGCGAGCGTAGCAGCTTTAACTCAGTCTCAGCAACATTTCTTTGGAACTCTGCCTCCTTTCCGGATTGCAAAGCATCACGCCGGCGTTTGTATAGCCAATAGCCTAATACCGATGCCAGAACCAGCGCTAAAAATCCACTTATAGCAATGTTCCTGTACAGAGTCTGCCGTTGTATCTCAGCTAAGCTTACAGCTTGCTTCAAGTCCATTTGAAACTGCATATTCTTGCGTGTAAGCTCCGATTTGTTTTCTAAGCCAAGTATACTATCACGAAGCATTATGAATCGCCTAAAAGCGTGTAATGCCTGGGTCTCATTTTTGATAGAATCATAGATAACACTCAACGTCTCCCATGCATCACGCTCCTGTTCTAATGAACCCGTCTTTCTTGCCAGATCCAGCGCCGCACTGGCCAATAGCATAGCGCTGTCCAATTTATTTTGCTTTGTAAATATCCCCGCGAGTCCGTTGAGCGATGATGACCTCGTCATTGCATTTTCTGACCCGGCCAGGCTGGCTGACATTCTGAAATAATTTGAGGCTTCGTCTACCTGCCCGGCGTCCCTACAGGTCAGACCAAGATTGTTTAGAATGACCGCTTCGAAATATACGAACTCTTCCTGACGAGCAATATCAAGGGAGAGTTGCAGATCATTTATGGCCTTTTGATATTGCTCTAACTCTCGGTACACCAGTCCCCGGTTCACAAGACCGATAACCTCTCCATCTTTCTGGTTAAGTTCTCTGGACAGCATCAAATAGTTTTCATATGCCTCTTGCGCTTTCTGGTATTGCTTAATATCACTATTAATATTGCCAAGGTTATTGTAGACACTGGCCTCGAAAGCTCTATCGCCTAATTCTCTGTTCACTTTCAACGCCTTTTGCGACATTTCCATTGCCTCCAAAAAATTGGCTTCGCGGTAGTGCGCAAGCCCTACCTGCCGATAGGCGTACGCTTCCCCCTTGATCCAGCGAATACGCTTTGCCAAGTCAAGTGCATCATTCGCCAGCTTAAGAGCTTCTTTAGTATCCCTCCACACCACGTTATTTGACAAATTGATAAGCAATGTCACCTTACCGCTGTCTTGCTTTTCATAAACCGCTAAAGCTGCCTTGAGGCTATCCACTACATCGCTTTGAGGCGCAGCCCTTAACGAGATACAAACACCAAATATGATCAGCAGTACTGTCTTCCGAGAGTTCATATGTTAGAATAACCAATTCGGTTATACTGTAATTTACAACAATAAAAAGCTGTGCCGCTACACTCAATAAGTTTAACTGTTATTGAGGCCTAAGAAAGACTACTTTCATTCCTGTATCAATAAAACGTTCACAAAGCAATTATGAAATCAAGTTACATTTTCACTTTGGCGCTTTTACTTTTTACCCTCGGCATAAGTTGTAATTCTGACGACGAGGAAGATGATAATGACAATTTGCCAATCAATAACCCAGGGACAATTACCGCTGTAGTTAATGGTCAGAGGCTAAACTTTTTAGCTTTTGGCACCGACGCTGAATTAAACCAGCGTAGGGACGGTTTTGTCGAATTTGATTTTCGAATTGACGGAGAAACAGACCAAGACGGTTTTGAGTTTGATATCGACCTGAACTTGTTTGGAGTTGATTTTGACCTGGTGGAGGAAGGTGATGTCTTTGCGGGTGACGGGGAGTTTGGAGAGCTGGTTTTTAGCGGAAACTATGGCAAAATAAGTAGAACTCCCGGCGATAATACTGACATACAGACGGCTACAGAGATTGGTATGGCATCAGATCAGTGCACTTTTACAAAAATTGACCGCGTTAACCGCCTGGTATCAGGTACTTTCTCTTTTAACGCTATAAATATTTTTGATGATTCAGATGTGTATGAAGTAAGAGAAGGTGTTTTCACCGATTTGGAGTATAGGGAATAATGAAAAATTAAGCCTAAGACCACTTTTCACCTTATTAACTATTTATAGTTTGCCAGAAACCTCCGGCTCATTAGGAAGGAGTATTCTTATTCATAGCCAGTTGCGGCTCCAACTTAGGTTTGGAAAGTTTGCGCTTGGCAATAGGGGCGCCTGTGGGTTGAGTTTTTGCTTCTACCGGTAGCTTTTCAATGGGCCTATCGGACTCCTGCTTTACTTTAAGAACAAACAAGGAAAGATAAAGTGAAGTGATGCCTGCAGCCAACCAAAAAATATCAACATAGGCTACCCAGTGATAGGTAAGCCACATGTCCCAGATCCAACCTCCGGTTACTATTCCATTTAACACGGGAATAAGCAAAGCAAGAAAGCCTCCAATAATCAGATAATTTCTGTTTTGCTGAGCGTACTTATTCCAAAACAACCCAATAATCGTCAGACCAAGCCAGCTCGAGAAGAAAATCTGGTTTACCAGTATAGTACGACCTGTCATATCCAAGGGCATCAATTTATTGGCTAAGAAAATGATGGCAAAAGCAGGGAACATACTTAAGCATATAGCCAGGTAAACCTTGGTTACTCTATGATGGAATAGCCGTTGTTTGAAGGTGTATTTACTATGGTTACGCGCTTCACGCCAGATCAACACGCCACTAATGATCATAAAACAGGTGATCATTGACAAAATGAAATAGATCACCCGCATGGTGTAGCCGCCAAAGCTTGCAAAGTGCAGTTTAGTAATGAAGTCAACCACCGAGTAACTGTAATTTCTTTTTTCCGGCACAATGCTATATTGCTCCATTACAATACCGTCTTTCAAGCGCATCGCAAGGTTCCCGGCAGATAAAATACCTTCTCCATCAATCCTCCAGAAAGCCAGTGCATCTTCTTTTCCGTAGTTTCTTACTAAAATTGATCCCAGGTGATGCTCCGGATACTTTTGCCTGACCTGAGCGGCAAGTTCGGTTAATGTAAAATGGTTATAATCAGGCGCATTTTCATCCACTGTCAAGGCTGCTGCGGGATTAACTTTATTAACCAGTTTTTCCTGGTCGCCATTATAAAGGAGAAATGCCGCAGGTAGTAAGATTAATATTAGCAAACCAAAAAATGAGCCGGTAATGGCATAAATAAGCTGAAACGGTAACCCTATCACACCTAAAACGGTATGAGCGTTTGTCCAAATAGATTTCCATTCACCTTCTTTTACAAAGGCATAAAACTTGGTCAGCAGATTTTGCCAGTGAATAAGTAACCCCGTAACAATAGCAAACAAGAAAAAGAGCGCAACAAAACCTGATAAATAGAGGCCAATGACAGGTATTTGCCTGAAGTAGTGAAGGAAGTAAATTGTGTCGCTGACGGTCGTTAGCGGTTTCCTTACATCTTGTACCATCATAGTTTCGGGGCTAACATAAGCGGCCATACGTTCGGTAGTAGAATCCGTTTTATTCACGGCCCCATACACATATACCACCGGAGATTCATCACCGGGTAATCTAATCGTGGTATTCTGATGATAATTTAACCCTCCGTAAACACTATCCACCTTTTGAAGGGCCAGGTCAAGGTTAACATCTTCCTGAACCGGTTGCCTCATGTCGGGGTTTTCCCATTGCGCTACCTCATGTCTAAAAAGTGAAAAAGCTCCGGCATAAAAAATGACAAAAAGGGCAAAACTGATTACAATGCCAGCCACTGTATGGGTGTGGAAAAGAACATTGTAATTTTTAACGCCTAACCCCTTAAGTTTTTTCATTGCATAAAAATTAATAAGCTACTTAAAGCTATCACACCTAGAAGAATACACCATGCTTTCCAAGCCTTCTTAACTAGAAAGACCATTACCATAAAGCCTACCCAAGTTAAAAAGGAAGAATAGGTAGACGTTAAAAGAACGGGAGTATCATCGGTAACATTTTTGGCAAGCGCTATATGTAGAAATGCCGTAGCAGCATAAGCTCCAAAAATAATGGCGAGTACTTTCCCAAACCGAGACCATCCTGAAGATAAATATTTTGCTCTGGCCGGCACTTAACTTAAATCTAATAGCATAATAAAAATACAAAACACTGTCCACAACCATAACCATTTGGGGTTCATTTTAACAGAGACTATAATTGACGAAAGCAATGTCATAAAGGCTATGGTCCAAATGACAATGGCTGTGGCAAAACCATGTGACACAATAAAGATATAAAATGATAAAAAAGCAATAGCGCTAGCAACACTTAAGATGACCCATTTTTGTTTAGCAATCACTGTGTTATTTCCAATCGGAGAATATTCTGAAGTCGTATAAAATAATAAACAAGCTATGGTAAGTGTGGCTAGAGCCATTTAAACTAATTTTTAATTATTCTTAGATAAATCGTAGAACCTACCGATAGTGCCACCTACTATGTCAAATGCTTTTGTTGCTGTAGTCCCATCCAGTCTGTAGTAGGCATTCTCTTCTTCAGTCTGTACGGTCAGGTAAAAAACGCCATCCACTTCAACAGCTATATTAAACGAAACCGGTGACTGAGAAGGTATCCCTGTTATCGGTGTAACCGTTTGATTTACTAGATCTAATACAGACCATTGGGCGTTTTTCGCTTCAAAAAGTATATTTGTTACCTGTGCGATTTCCTCTTCAGTATCTAAAAATTGTGGGCCTCCAAGACTAACTACGTAATCTACAAGTTCTTGAGGAGTGCCTATAGCAACAGAAGCTACAGCCAATCCATTGCCCATATAAAAGAAACCATTTGCAGTAGGGAAGAACTGATTGGTCTGGTCAGCCACTAGCGCCGGGACAAAAAAGTAATCTGGATCAAACTCAGTGCTTCCAGCAGGTATTTTTAATACAGCAGATATTGGGTTTTGATTAAGAGGATCACTTTCTGCGAAAACATAAACGTTACCCTGCTCGTCTACACTTTGAAAACCAAATCCACCAAAGTTTGGAAATGTACTACTGGTATTTATGCCCAGTGGAGATACAAATCTATTCCCGACATCAAAAGTAGTTACACCCAGGTATTCACCCGAATCGAAGTCTGTAGCCTGAATGTAAACTTGATCAAAATTTCCACCTGCTTCCGGACGGGCAACAGTAAAAAGTATATTATCCCTACGCGCCATATCTTGAGCTCGATGTTGAGAAGGAATTTGAGGGTCAGAGATATCAATACTCCCTTGGATATCAAAGTTTTCTGGATCAAAAAAGGTAAGAGTCGGTGTTGTTCCTCTTTCGTCATATACCCCTAAATCTTCATTAAGAACTCTTATCATAAATGGAAATTGTCCCGAAGTAGTCACGCTTGCGTCAATTACCAATTCTTCATTTCCATCAATACCATACTTTACTAATGTTCTTTCATCGTCTGTTTGTCTTCCATATAAAGCACCGTCAAAGACGGATCCAGCTCCGAAGCTTTCGAAGGTTGTCCCACCACTTAAATCTGCAATGCCTGAGGGAAGAGTTGGGAAATACTCCACTGTTGTACCACTTCCAGAAATAAAAGACGTAAATACAAATCCATCGGTTAAACGAACTTCTGATGGTGAAAGTGAATCATCATCGTCACCACAGCCTATCGTTGTAGTGAGAAATAACACTAACAATAATGTAGATGACCAAAGTTTAATGTCTGTTTTTAATTTTTTCATTACGCTAGTGGAATAGTTTAGAATTGGTATATGATTTTAGCTAAAAAGTGTCTTCCTGGGCGGTTGATCCTGAAATTGTCAAACAGCTGTCGGTTATTGAGTAAGTTATTTACCTGTGCTGATATTCGTATTTTCTTTGAGTCGGTGGCATAGCCTAAACCCGCGGTCATTTCTCGCTGGTCAGGAACGAATGTATTCTCCGCTGCCTGCCCGTTAGCTAGGGTTGATACGATACTAAATTGCTCTACATAAAAGTAGTTGGCAAAAAATTGCAGATCTATGCTTTTGGGTATAAAGGTTTTAAGTCCCACATTGGCCTGGACATTGTAAAAGAAAAACGGAGTATTTGGAAAGTCAGCCCCTTCCGTGCTTTGAACACCTTGTCCACTATTAGAGGGAAATCCGGTAAAAGTTCTTTCCTGATCAGTAATGTTAAGAGTAAGTCGAGTGAAATCATCATGTTCTGCAACAACACTAAATTCCCAGCCGATTGTCCTTGTGTCACCTGCATTTTGGTTTCTAGAACTCTCTACACCGAAAGGCTGAACCTGAATGACGTCAGTAGTATTTCGCAAGAAACCATCTACCTGCGTTCTAAATTTTAGGTTAGGGCTAATTCTCTTATCCCATTGAAAACCTAGATTATAGTTATCACTTTGTTCTGGCCTTAACTCTAAATTCGGTTGAACTGTGATCAGGTTGCCAAAGGTCTCACTTTCAGTAGGTATGCGAAAGGCATTTTCGTAACTGGCGCGTAGCAAGAGTCCTTTTGTTGGTGTGTATTTAACACCAAAACCGTAACCTGTAGCAGTTTCGTCCACTGTACCGATAGGTAGTGTTAAGAAATTATCAGTATTACGTGGTCTAAATGCACCTTCTGAAAAATAATAATAGTGTTTCGCAAAGGCTATCGTGTTTAATTTTTGAGACTTTAACCATTTCGCATTCCATTCTATACCCGCTATATTTTTATCTTGTAAAAATGGGACAGCAGCAGCGTCAAAGACCTCACCCTCGACATTCACGAATTGATTTAATATATCCGATCCCTGAGTTTTGAGTCCAGCAAAGAAATTGGTAACTGTGAGTTTATGATTATCTGAAAAATTATAAGCGATTAATGCTCGGTGGACATGACTATTTCTATCAACGTCCCTATCTGTAGCATTACCACCTAGTTCAGGGAAAAGCTCATGTTCGGTTCTGATTACTTCTTCTAACCAGTTTTTTTCTACAAACGTGGCATCTCGATTCCTAAATCTGCCTCTAATATAGATTCCTTGGTAGCCTACTTCTAATTTATCCGCGAAAAAAGTTTTATTATATTTAATGCGTTGCAATAGGGCACCTGATTCATTAAATGCCGCTGCTACCACTTTGTCAGTAATACGAAATCCATTTTGAATTTCGTCCTTTCGATCACTGACATTGATAAAATACTCAAATGAGTTGGCCCATGATAAATCACGTAAGTGGACACCAATTTCAGCAAAAACTGATTCGTGAACATTATGAAATCTACGTACATCGTCTACAAGTATCTCTTCGGTACGTATGGTTACACCATTTCCAATCTGATTTGGTACAGTATCACTTCTTAGTACAGATATACCATCCATGGTGTAGTCGTTTTCTGAGTAATTGCCAAAAGCCTTGAATGATAAGGAAAGCTTATCATTCACTTCTTTACTTGCTAATAGAGTGCCTCGGTGGGTATTAAATGATCCACCTTCATAGGATACTTCCAATCTGTCGTTCACATAATTGCGAGGAACTATATTTATACCACCAGCCAATGCATCAGTCCCTTTGTCTATGGGCATAACCCCCTTGTATATGTCTACGCGATCAATCATTCCTACGGGAATATTTGTTATATCTAATCCCGCACCAATATATTCCATGGGAATACCATCGTAGAATATTCTTACCGCCCCTCCCGAGAGTCCACCAAGCTCTACACTTGCGTCGCTTCCCAACCCTCCTGTTCTTCTGACCGCCACCCCGGTAGATGTACGTAAAACGTCCGCAGCGCTAACGGATTGAACCTGCAGTAATTTTGCATCTAAAGAAGTAACGGTAATAGGCTGCTGAGTAGCCATTGTAGCTTCTGAGGCAGCCTGAATAACTATTTCTTCGAGCTCCTCGGAGGATTCCTCCAAAAAAAAGTCAATCGTAATAGTCGACTTAAGTATAACTTGTTTGGTTACTTTAACAAAGCCAATACTAGAAGCTTCGAGAGTGTAGCTTCCTGGATTTACATCTTTTATGATATATCTACCGTTCTCGTCCGTGACGGCCCCGGTAGTAGAGCCTTTTATGATGACCGTAGCCCCTGGCAGCGGTTTTTTGGATGCCAAATCATATACGCGCCCGGTGATATCAGCAGCCATAGATATTATCCAATTAAAGGATAAAACAGCAATGAGCGCTGTTACTTTGAAATTCACTTTATGTTTTATTTAGATCAATTCTAAAGAGGTGCAAAGGTGAATAGCTTTGGCAGCCAATTCAATCGCTAACGCTAGTGATTTTACTATCACTACAATTAGTGATTACTTATCCTGGTGTGATCTTGAAACTGCTCTCTTTTGGGTATACCAGCCCCCGTACACAGCGCTGTGGAAAAACCTGACCCGCGGCTCGAAACCTGCAAACTCCCTAAGTTCAAAAAGGCAATCCTCAGAAATGCAAACCAGTCTTCAAAAACAAAGGCAATAACACCGGGATCCTCATTTTGGCAACTTCTGATGCGACCGCTACTATTCCTACATTATCACAACCTACCAAAGAAGGTGAGCGGCGAAGAACTATAGCCGATCATTGAAAAACAGCGCTTAGGTTTTACTTCATCCAACTTAAACCATCAAGATGAAATCATATCTATGCCTCATCGATGGTTTCTATTAAACCCGAATTTATCCAGATCAAAAAAAGCGCTTGATCAACTCGTTACATACCGTCCCGATTAGTGTGTCTGTGTTATTTTGAAAAAAGGTTTCCCACAG
>ERZ1740070.100-NODE-100-length-59233-cov-6.659299_pt1 | contig 59233 bp, 67 predicted proteins | sample MGYA00581734_ERZ1740070 | MGnify/ENA primary metagenome ERZ1740070 (study PRJEB43018, sample SAMN04849744) | marine metagenome | isolation source: floating plastic debris | place: Pacific Ocean | collected 2008-09-01 | study: EMG produced TPA metagenomics assembly... | reverse complement strand
TGCCCATCATTGGCTTTGGTCTCTATCCCAAGCTGATCACCCAGGTGTATGACGCTAAGACAATACAGATTAGCGATCGTTTGCGGACAGAGCTATTTGCGATCGCAGATAGTCAGCCACCGCTACCCATTGGCAACATTCCAACTACCAAGGCACCCGCCATTGGGCAATAAATTTGTAGAGGCGTTTAATGAAATGCCTCTACACAGAAACTCTTATCCTCTGCTGTCCATCGATCTCTTCAGGGTTACCCCTTGACAAGGTCGATGGTTTTCTTTATCTCTTAAGCACCTATACATACAAATCGTCCATTGAATCTCAATCGCTTTGCAGGGGTCATTAACTTCTTTTCGGTGCAAGATTGGGCACTGGAAGCCAGGTTACTGAGATGGTTGACCATGCTCTGGTTATTCATCGGTTTAGTCGTCCTATTTTCAGCATCATTTCCAGTGGCCGATGCCGAAGTTGGCGACGGTGCCCGCTATTTTAAGATTCAGCTTCTATGGATTCTTGTCGGGCTATTAATGTCGCGCTGGATTACGCGCCATCCGCTACGGCTGGTCACCCAGTTTTCTGGTCTGGGCCTGTTTGTGTTTTTGGTGTTAATCGTAGCCACCCACATTCCTGGGGTGGGAGTCACCGTAAACGGTGCCACTCGCTGGTTGCCACTGGGGCCGTTTCTGATTCAGCCATCTGAACTTCTAAAGCCGTTTTTGATCCTGCAGAGTGCCCGGTTATTTGGCCGCTGGCATCGCTTTCGTGTCGGTACTCGCTGTTTGTGGCTAACGGTCTTTGCTCTGTGTTTGTTGGCAATTTTGGTGCAGCCCAATTTAAGCACTACCGCTGTCTGTGGATTTACCCTTTGGTTAATTGCCTGGGCGTCGGGGCGTCCTTATCGGCACTTGATATTTACTGCTGGGACTGGAGTGTTAGCTGCTTTCTTGAGCATCAGCATCAAAGCCTATCAGCGCGAGCGAATTATTTCATTTTTAGATCCTTGGGCCCAAGCCAGTGACAATGGCTATCAGCTAGTGCAAAGTCTCTATGCCATTGGTTCTGGTGGTCTGTGGGGGACTGGGTTTGGCATGGGGCAGCAAAAGCTAGGCTATTTACCGATTCAGTACACCGACTTTATTTTTTCGGTTTATGCCGAAGAATTTGGGTTTATTGGCGCCGTCATGCTGCTGCTATTTTTAGCCGTCTTCAGCACCGTTGCCCTATTGGTTGCCCTTAAAGCCAAATCTTCAGTCAATCGGTTAATTGCCATTGGCTGTATGGTGCTGTTGGTGGGGCAGTCTCTCATTAATATCGGGGTTGCTACCGGGTCTTTGCCCACCACTGGCTTGCCGTTTCCAATGATGAGCTACGGCGGTAGTTCAATGATGTCTAGTTTAATCATTGCTAGTCTCTTAATTCGCGTTGCCCGTGAGGCCCATGAGGCAGATATTGTGGCCATGACTGAGCAGCCTATTCAACCCCGACGACATCGACCCGGCAGTCGTCGCCGTCGCCATGAGCAGCATCCCCAGACGGTAACACCGATTAAACAACCTCTGGCCAAAAAGCGTTTGCGCCCTCGCCCGCCCAATCATATTCGACCCGACGCTGCACCAGAACCAAAGCTCAGTCGTAAATCAAGTCGTAAACGCAAACGAATACGAAGTATTTAACGTTTCGATACAACTACAATTAAGAGAAAAGTGTTCGTGACCAAGCTCATGGGCACTAACGGTTGGCTCGCTCGATAGTTTATGTGGGAAACGCTTCAGCTTAGTCTTTACAACCTTAGTCAGCTAGCCAATCAGTGGGTTGGTGCTCAGCTTGACCATCTCTCATTCGCCAGTGTTGTCATCATTGCAGCGGCTGGATTACTTACTAGCCTGACGCCCTGTATGCTTTCCATGCTGCCGATTACGGTGGGCTATATGGGTAGCTACGAACTTGAGAATCGATGGCAGGCGGTGGGTCAATCGAGTTGGTTTGCCTTAGGTCTGGCGACTACTCTGGCCGGTCTAGGGATTGTGGCCAGCAGTCTAGGCTGGGTCTATGGTCAGGTCGGTGTCGGGCTACCTATCGTGGTGAGTGCGATCGCAATTATCATGGGTCTCAATCTGCTCGAAGCCCTGCCCCTACCATCCTTACCGTCCTACAGCGGTATGGACTTTATGCAAAATAATATTCCGCGATCGCTAAAGTCCTATCTGCTGGGCCTTACCTTTGGTTTAGTGGCCTCTCCCTGCAGCACACCAGTGCTAGCTACTCTACTCGCCTGGGTTGGCCAAAAAGGCGATCCGATTCTAGGCAGTTCTTTGCTGTTGGCCTACACGATTGGCTACGTTGCTCCACTGGTGCTTGCCGGTATTTTCACAGCTTCCATTAAAAAAATTCTTGCCATTCGCCAATGGTCCGGCTGGATTACCCCTGCCAGCGGTGTTTTGCTAATTGGCTTTGGCGTCTTTTCATTGGTCTCCCGGCTGATGCCGGTTGCGTAATGTACAGACGTTCCATGGAACGTCTCTCCACCTAAATTATTTCTTATGCCTGCTGCCCTCAAACGCTATTTCAAAAAAGAACTGATTCCCCTCTTGGCTGACCTGCGTCTGGCTATTGTGCTGCTGCTGGTTATTGCCGTATTCAGCATCCTGGGTACTGTCATCGAACAGGGGCAAAGCCTAGCCTTTTATCAACAAAACTACCCTGAAGATCCAGCTCTATTTGGTTTTCTTAGCTGGAAAGTATTACTCACAGCAGGTCTAGACCACGTATATCGCACCTGGTGGTATCTCTCGCTGCTAATTCTCTTTGGTGGCAGTCTTACTGCTTGTACCTTTACTCGGCAAATTACAGCACTACGCTGGTTTTCACGCACCTGGAATTTCTACAGCAAACCGCGCCAGTTTGAAAAAATGGCCCTCAGCACCGAGCTAAGTGGGGGCAACCTTGACCATCTCACCCAGCTATTGGAAGAAAAACGCTACAAAACCTTCCACAAAGACGGCACCATGCTCTACGCCCACAAAGGATTGGCCGGCCGCATTGGCCCGATTGTGGTTCATGCCAGCATGCTGATTATCTTGCTGGGTGCTATGTATGGTGCCATGACCGGTTTCTTTGCTCAGGAAATGGTGCCTAGCGGCAACACATTTACAGTACAAAACATCTTTGATGCAGGTCCTTGGGCAGCACCTCAGATTCCCAAAGATTGGTCAGTCAAGGTGAACCGTTTCTGGATTGACTACAGCCCTGAGGGACGAGTGGACCAGTTCTACTCAGATCTGTCGGTGCTGAATGAACAAGGAAAAGAAGTTAAACGTAAAACTGTCTGGGTCAATCAGCCTCTGCGCTATCGCAATGTCACCATGTATCAGGCTGACTGGTCTATTGCAGGTGTGCGGGTGAAAGTAAACAACAGCCCCATTCTACAGTTGCCCATGGCTCCGATTGAAACTGAAGAGGGTGGCAAGCTCTGGGGTACCTGGGTGCCGACAAAAACTGACATGAGCACGGGGGTGTCGCTGATCGCTCAAGATCTTCAAGGCACGCTGCTGGTCTACAACGATCAAGGCGTGCTGATCTCTACCGTGCGTGAAGGTACCTCAGTAGAGGTTAACGATGTAACGCTGTCCGTTGCTGAAATTGTTGGTAGTACGGGGCTACAGATTAAGTCAGATCCAGGTGTACCCATTGTTTATTTAGGATTTGGGTTGCTGATGCTTGGTGTTGTTATGAGCTATATCTCCCACTCCCAGATCTGGGCTTTGCAAGATGGCGAACAGCTTTATATTGGGGGGCGCACCAACCGGGCTCAGGTTGTCTTTGAGCGAGAACTAGTAGCTCTGCTAGATAGCTTAAGCACCCCACAATTAACCACTGAACATACTAAAGATTTAGTGACCTCCTAGGGAAAACACGTTATGTGGCAACTGTCGTATACCGTTGTCAAAGCGGCTGATTTTACTTTTGCCCTTCCTTCTGAAGACCAAACCATTGGCCTTCAGCCCCCTTGCATTTTCTAAGATTCCAGCCCCTGTTAGCGATCTATTGAGTTAGTGCGTTGCCGCAGTAATCCGTAACTTTAAGGAAGCCAAGGATACTTGCTAAAATCTGGCGCACGTTTTTCCAGAAATGCCTGCTTTCCTTCAGCGCCTTCTTCTGTCAAGTAATAAAGCAATGTGGCATTACCTGCCAGCTCCTGCAAACCAGCCTGGCCATCACAATCAGCATTAAAGGCCGACTTAAGACAGCGGATAGCAGTGGGGCTTTTTTGTAGGACTTCCTGAGCCCATTGAATACCTTCTGCTTCAAGCTGGTCGACAGGTACAACGTGGTTGACTAAACCCATAGTTAGCGCTTGCTGAGCATCATATTGCCGACAGAGAAACCAAATCTCTCTGGCTTTCTTCTGACCCACAATACGAGCCAGATAGCTAGCACCAAATCCGCCGTCAAAGCTGCCAACTTTGGGACCGGTCTGACCAAAAATAGCGTTGTCAGCAGCAATGGTCAGATCGCAAATCAAATGCAGTACATGACCACCACCAATGGCATACCCTGCAACTAAGGCAATGACTACCTTAGGCATTGATCGAATTAGGCGCTGCAGGTCCAGCACATTAAGCCTGGGGATACCGTCGTCACCTACATAACCAGCTTTGCCACGTACGCTTTGGTCACCGCCAGCGCAAAAAGCGTACTTACCATCTGTGTGAGGCCCAGCTCCAGTAAAGAGAACAACTCCAATCGAGGTATCTTCTCGAGCGTCACAAAAAGCTTCGTAAAGCTCAAATACAGTTTTAGGACGAAAGGCATTGCGTTTGTGGGGGCGATTAATGGTAACTTTCGCGATGCCGTTGGCCTTGTGATAAAAAATGTCTTCGTAGGGTTTGACCGATTGCCAATCGACTTGCATGGTGTGTTTGCTGATTAATGTGTATAAAAACCACAGACATTATGTCAGTTAGTTGTTCCAGACCAATCATTACAAGGCCGTTACAAACCCATGCCTCAACGGTCAAAACTATGGCATTTACGGGAGAATAGTCGCTAGAGAAAAATGGTGAGTTTTAGCCCCACTATTCAAATCCATGGCGTACTATTGGTTCAAATCGTTTCACATTTTTGGTGTTGTGGCCTGGTTTGCAGGTCTTTTCTATCTAGCAAGGTTGTTTATTTACCATGTGGAAGCTGACATGGAGGTTGAACCTGCTAAAAGCATTTTGAAAAAGCAGTACAGCATTATGGAAAAACGGCTGTACAAAATCATTACAACACCGGCTATGGTGCTGACAGTGGCTATGGCAGCCGGTCTTCTATATGTAATGCCCGAGTACCTGCACCAGGGTTGGATGCATGCCAAACTAGGATTTGTGGGCTTATTGTTGTTTTATCATTTCTACTGCGGTCGCTTAATTAAGCAGTTAGAGAATAATAAGTGTAAGTGGAATAGTAAAACCCTCCGGCTTTTTAATGAGGGGCCTACTTTATTGCTGGTGATCATTGTCATGCTAGTGATCTTCAAGAGCCAGTTTCCTACCAGTGCCACGACGTGGTTGATCGTGGCATTAACAATCTCATTTTTAGCAACCATCCAACTCTATGCCCGCAAGCGCCGTCTAGATAAAGAACGAGAAGTGGCAGAGGCTGCCGGAAACACTGAGCAAGCCTTATCTTCTTGACGACAGACAAATCTATTTCGTAAAATCACCGCCTGAAACTCAGATTTTAGACAGCGGTCTCTTGTATAAAAAGGGACTGCTGTTTCGAGTTGTTAGTGACTTTACGGAGAGAAACACTCTATATTGAACTTTGGCGACCTGATCTTCCGGAGCTGTCACAGGGGAATGATTCTAAGCACTCATCCACTTTATTCAAGAAGTACTGAATTTAGGATTTGTGGTATGGCTTTGCGAACTCAGCTCACAACATCAGTGTTCGCTGCAAGTTTTAGACGGCAACAGCTATGTGCGGCGCGATCTGCTGCATGCAGCAGATCGCTATAGTTCTGTGAAATACTAGATAGCTGCTACAAATTCCTTACCTGGCATTGGCTGTCCTAGACCTGGTAAGAACTTTTTAGCCATAGCTGGGCTTTCCTCAAGCAGATAGTTTAGGAAGCTTTCAGCCACAACAGAAAGCTGTTTGCCTGCTAAATGACCAACGTACCACTGGCGAGGAATTGGAAAACCTTCGACATCTAGAATGGCAAATTCACCGGTGGTGCCTTCGGAAATAATAGTGTGCTGTGATAAAACTGAAACGCCTAGACCGCCTGCAATTCCCTGCTTAATTGCTTCATTACTACCTAGCTCCAGGCGGACTTTCACATCTACATTATTGGCAGAAAATAACTTCTGTACAGCTTCACGAGTACCCGAGCCTGGCTCACGCATGATAAATGGCTCGTTGTTTAATGCCTCAATGGGGATATTCTTTTTGCCAGCCAATGGATGATCGGTAGGGGCAATCACTACCAATGGGTTATCTAAAAAGGGATAAGTTTTAAGGTCAGGCTGACTAGGCAGCTGACTAAAAATAAACAAGTCATCACGATTGTTAAGCATCCGTTCCTGAATATTCTGGTGGTTAGTCACCTTAAGTGAAATATCGATGCCAGGATAGCGCTTGCAAAATGGGCCTAAAAGTCGGGGGACAAAGTACTTAGCTGTGGTGATGACGGCTATACTCAAACGCCCTTGCTTCATTCCTTTGAGGTCGGCAATGGACATTTCAAATTGAGATAGCCCTTGAAAAATTTCTTGGCAAGTTTCTAGCAGTTTCTTACCAGCTTGGGTAAGGTAAAGTCGCTTACCAATTTGCTCAAATAAGGGTAACCCAACAGCTTTTGTAAGCTGTTTGACTTGTATCGACACCGTCGGCTGAGTTAAATAAAGTTCTTCAGCCGCACGGGTAAAGCTACCGTGGCGCGCAGTTGCTTCAAATACTTTGAGCTGGTGGAGCGTCGCATGAATCACGGTTTGAATCCTCGTAGCTGCTAGTGATGGTCAATAGTAACGTATCCTCTTATAGACTATATTCTATCAAAGAAACCGATTTGAGTGGTGTTTTTCTATGAATCCTCAGATTTAATTGACGTGAGCAGCCAGGTGAGGTGCGTTTATTCTTAATATGCTTGGGTTAAAGGCGATTTCTAAAGATAAACTTTGGCAGTAATTCTCAGACGTAAGCATTGTCTAAGATCAATGCAATCTATAGGTCCAACCCATATAGTGGCCATCTAAACTGACCGTCTCCCTGTAGATATATTTAAAACCGGTTCAAACCAACTGCCTGACGATTTATAGCTTTGCGAACATGGTTCACAACATCAGCGATCGCTGAAAGCTTTGAATAGTAACAGCTATATACGGAACAATCTGCTAAATGCATTCAGGAGATTGTTATATTTTTGATAGATACAGTAGCTAAATTTTGGGACTTTGCTGTTGGATGTGGAGTTTGTGTGTTTATTTTGTGTTTTGTGTGTTTGTTTTGTAATTACTTCAGTTACAACGTTTTACACAGTTTGGAAAACGCTCAGGTGTAACACTCATAATCCAGACCTCACACCTTGATTTTTCTATCCTTGACTGTTTCCCTAATATGCATCTCCAACCGCATCATCGCATTGCTATTCTGCTCCACAATGGTATTACTGGAGCTAAGGGTAAGACTGGTTTGGCGCTGTTACGCTACAGCAAAAATCCTATTGCAGTTGTTATTGATGAGACCTGCACAGGGCAATCTATTGGGGACTTAACTGGTATTGAACGTGATGTGCCAGTTGTCGCAACCATGACAGAAGCTTTGACCTACAGCCCCGATGTTTTGGCTATTGGTCTGGCGCCATCTGGAGGGCGATTACTAGAACCATGGATAGAAGATGTGAGAGTTGCGATCGCAGCTGGTCTCAATGTTATGAATGGTCTACACACTTACTTCAATGACGATCCCAGTCTCACCCAGCATCTAAATCGAGACCGATATCCTGACCAGTGGATTTGGGACATGCGAAGAGAACCCAACGGACTTTCTATTGGTTCAGGTAAGGCGCGCCAGTTAAATTGCCGCCGTGTTCTCGCTGTTGGAACTGATATGGCAGTCGGAAAAATGTCCACATGCATTGAGCTAAACCGTGCGACTCAAGCTATGGGGGTGCGGTCCCAACTTATTGCTACAGGTCAGACTGCCTTGATGTTAGGTGCCCCAGGTATCGCTCTAGATGCGGTTCGAGTAGACTTTGCCTCTGGAGCTGTCGAGCAGACAGTACTTGCACATGGCGATCTTAATGACGTACTTTACGTTGAAGGTCAAGGCTCTCTGCTCAACCCTGCTTCAACCGCTACACTGCCCCTAATACGCGGCTCACAACCAACTCATCTAGTGCTTGTACACAAGATAAATCTGGAACATATTCAGCATTTTCCAGACTTTGCCATCCCTCCTATTCAAGAGGTTATCAGTCTGTATCAGAATGTTGCTAATGCCGGAGGAACGTTTCCATCACCTAAAATTGCCGGCATTGCCCTCAATACATTTGGTGTAAGCGAAGATGAAGCCAGGATTGCAATCTCATCACTCATATCAATTACTGGACTTCCGTGCACAGACGTCGTTCGCTTTAGTCCAGAACCACTCTTAGATGCAATCCTAACAGCTTAAACCGTTTAATCTAAACCTAAAGTGCGGTTCTAGGTCATTCAGAAACTTACTTTTTCCGCAGACGATAGGTAATCCGCCCCTTGGTCAAATCATAAGGTGTAAGTTCAACCTTTACCCGATCTCCTGGCAAAATTTTGATGTAGTTGCGACGAATCTTTCCAGAGATATGAGCTAACACGTTAAACCCATTATCTAAATCAACCCGAAACATAGCATTGGGAAGAGATTCGGTCACGGTCCCTTCCATTTCAATCAAATCCTGCTTAGACAAGTAGCAATCCTCCATTCAGTAAACAATGACACACAAAACGGACGGACTCTCACCGTCCATCCGCTTCTAATACAGATGACCTAATAAGTTAGGACGTCTCTATTTTATTGATACAACTCAACGTTCAAAAGCTATTATCATTCTAGCTAACGAAGCTAACGCTATAAGAGTAACAAACGATACCCCATATAATCAGAAGTAGGCTCCCAATTAAAAATTTCCCTAGGTTTGTAGAACCTGCTTTAAATCGGTTGCCACTGCATCCATAGGTTGATGGCCATCAATAGAGACCAGCTGCTGACGATTTCTGAAAAATTCGATTAACGGTTCCGTTTGCTGGCGATAAACATCCAAACGATGACGGATTACATCCTCATTATCGTCTTTACGCCCACGAGACAGTAGCCTTGAAATCAAAACATTATCTGGAACCTCTAGGTTCAGAACACACTCGCAAGGCTGTTTAATCTCCGCTAAAAGTTTGTCCAAAAAGTTTGCTTGGCTTACGTTGCGAGGAAACCCATCTAGAATCCAACCTTTGTCAGCATCTTCCTGGCCTAGACGTTCACGAATCAGATCCAAAATTAGATCATCAGGGACTAATTCGCCAGCATTCATATAAGATTCTGCTTTTTGCCCCAACTCTGTTTTATCCGCTACAGCTGAACGCAAAATATCCCCAGTTGAAATATGAGGCACCTCAAAGTCTTTAGATAGGACGGCAGCCTGAGTCCCCTTGCCTGCTCCAGGCGGGCCTAGAAAAATCACTCTTATCACTATTTTTTCACCATGCCCTCGTAACGTTGAGAAATCACATAGGTTTGGATCTGCTTAGCCGTGTCGATAGCAACACCTACCAAAATCAGCAGCGAAGTAGCACCTAAGCCTTGAAATACGGTCACGCGCAGACCACTTTCTACCATACTGGGTACTACGGCAACGACCCCAAGAAATAATGCGCCAAGAAATGTTAGCCGGTTTAAAACCTTACCAATAAAGTCACTCGTAGCTTTTCCAGGTCGGATTCCAGGAATACTAGCGCCCATCTTCTTCAGGTTGCGTGACATATCTTCGGGGTCTACGACCAGCGACGCATAGAAATAACTAAAGAAGAGAATCATAACTAAGTACATCAGATTGTAAGGAAGCGATCCCGGACTTAGAAATCGATTCACAAAATCTGAAACACCTGGATTAGCTAATGTGCTTGCGATGTAGGGTGCTGCCTGTAGTGGAAGAACTAAAATAGCGGATGCAAAAATAATTGGCATCACACCACCCTGGTTGAGGCGTAGGGGCAGATAGTTACTTTTTTCCAGATATAGTTTTCGACCTACTTGACGTCGTGCTGACACAATTGGAATACGGCGCATGCCCTCCTGAACAAACACAATTCCAACAACCATTGCCAGATAAACCAGACTCACAATAACAATGCCTGCCACATCCTGACGAGACGATGTCGGTGATTGGGCCACCGTGACAGCACTATCTAGCAGCCGTGGCAATGATGAAACAATATTTAGAAAAATTAGCAGGGAAGCTCCATTACCTACGCCACGTTCGGTGATGAGTTCACCTACCCACATGACGAACATAGAACCCGCTGTTAGAGTGACTGCTGTTTCAACAATAAATGGAATCCCAGGCTGATTAGCAAAAGGGCTTAATAAAAAACTAGCCAGCAAAGTGCTTTGCAAAACTGCCCAGCCCATCGCTACATAACGAGTAATCTGAGAAATTTTGCGACGTCCAGCCTCACCTTCATTTTTTTGGAGGTCCTCTAACTGAGGAATCGCAGCTGTGAGCAGCTGCATGATGATGGAAGCATTAATATAAGGCAAAATACCCAGCGCAAAAATACCCAGTAGGGACAAGCCACCCCCCACAAAGATATCTAGAAATCCCAGAAGACCTCCAGCATCAACCTGTTGTGAAAAGGCGACCCGATCAATCCCTGGCACAGGAATATACATCCCTAGCCGTACTAGCACTAATAACCCTAGAGTCACCAACAATCGCCCTCGCAAACCAGCTGCTTGAGCCATCTGCAAAAACGTTTCTTGGGCGCTGGGTGTCTTTCCTCGACTGACAACCATAACTTCCGATTCTGATTGAAACTCTAATTAAATACAAGCTGCACCAAGGCCAAAACCAAGGTACAGCCAGTTAGAATATATGCTTATTCTAAAGGCTTACGCCACTATTTCACAGGTGCCACCAGCCGCTTCAATCTTTGCTTTGGCGCTTTTTGTAAAGGCAGCTGCTTTAACCGTTAAGGCAATACTAAGGTCACCATCACCCAAAATCTTTAGTGGACCATCGTTAGAAGTGATAATGCCAGCTTCAATCAAAGAATCCATGGTCACCTCTGATCCAGCAGACAATTCAGCCAAGCGTGAAACATTTAGAACTGTGAATACCTTCTGGTTCACAATAGGGAAGTGCTTAAGCTTAGGAATCCGGCGATATAAAGGTAGCTGACCGCCTTCAAATCCAGGGCGAGTGGGGCGACCTGAGCGAGCCTTTTGACCACGCATACCAAATCCACAGGTGGCTCCCTGACCTGCTGCAATACCGCGACCTAAGCGTCGACGCCGACGCTTGGAACCGGCTTTTGGCTGAACATCCTCTAGTCTCATTGTTCTAAATCTCAACAATTTCAATTATTTCAGATCTAAGCGTAGAGCTTCTCCAATGGGACTCCTCGCTCTTTAGATACCTCAGAGAACGTTCTCAGTGAGGCTAACGCGTCGGCTGCCGCTCGAGCATTATTTAGCTGATTACCCGATCCTAGCTGCTTTGCTAGAACATTCCTTACCCCTGCCAGCTCAAGTACGGTCCTTACAGCACCACCAGCAATTACACCAGTACCAGGAGCTGCTGGACGCATAAACACTCGTGCACCACCAGCTTCTCCAGTTGTTGGGTGTGGTAGTGAATAGGCCTTGTTCAAAGGTACATCGACCAAATTCTTCTTACCATCGGCCACACCTTTCTTTACTGCGCCGATAACGTCGCTTGCCTTGCCAACGCCGACACCCACTTGTCCCTTCTCATTGCCAATTACTACAATGGCGCGAAAGCTTAGCTTTTTACCACCTTTTACCACCTTAGTGACTCGGCGAATTTGGACCACTCGCTCCTGCCATTCGGAATCTTTCTCTTTATTCTTGTTACTCTTACGACGTTCCTTTGCCATGATTTAACCCTTTAGAAGTCCTAGAAATCCAGACCAGCCTCACGAGCAGCCTCTGCCAGAGCTGCAACTCGACCATGATAAAGCTTACCACCACGATCAAAAACGACTTGCTTAACACCCTGAGCGATGGAGCGCTCAGCAACCAGCTTACCTACTTTAGCTGAAGCATCTTTAGTAGAGTTGCTACCATCATCATTAACGTCAGTATCTAAAGTAGAAGCCGATGCTAACGTGTGATGTTTGTAGTCATCAATGACTTGAGCGTAAATGTGATTGTTAGAACGGTAGACCGCCAACCTGGGTCTTTCGGCAGTTCCTTTAACCCGACGACGAATGCGAGCATGGCGGCGATGGGTGGATGTCTTACGAGTAGCTTTCATAATCTAATTACTTCCCTGCTTTACCAGCTTTACGTCTAACTATCTCACCGAGATAGCGAACACCTTTTCCTTTATATGGCTCAGGGGGACGAGCATCACGAATTTTTGCAGCAATAGTTCCAACCAGTTCCTTATCAATGCCGGAAACAATAACATTAGTATTGCTTTCAACCTTAAAATCAATACCCGCTGGCGGCTCGAATTCAACCGGATGACTGTAGCCCAAGTTCATAGTCAAAGTCTTGCCCTTGATAGAAGCTCGATAACCAACGCCTTTAATCTCAAGACGCTTCTCAAATCCCTTTGAGACACCCTCTACCATGTTGGCAATCAATGTACGGGATAAACCATGGCGGGCGCGTGCTGTACGTGAATCATCTTGACGAGTTACGACAACTTCTTCACCCTCCTGAGCAATATTGACTTCCCCAGGCAGTACGCGAGAAAGTTCTCCCTTGGGACCTTTGACAACTACTGATTGAGCATCAATAGATACGGTTACACCTGAAGGCACAGGTACCGGCATTTTACCAATCCGAGACATTTTTAACCCTTCCCTAACCGCCAGCAACGGCTGTGAAAACAACTACTAACACAGGTGATACATCACCAGATATAACAGAGCACTTCTCCACCAACACCCTTATGACGGGCATCTCTGTCTGTCATAATGCCGCTTGAGGTAGAAACAATGGCAATCCCGATTCCCCCTAAAACTCGGGGTAAATCCTTACAGCTTGCGTAAACTCTCAAACCTGGTTTACTAACGCGTGTTAAGTTGCGAATGATGGGCTGCTGCATCTTGCCCTTGTACTTTAGGTTGACAGTCATCAGTCGTGCCACACCCTCGGTTGACTCCGCTGTATCGCCAATAAAGCCCTCTTCCTGTAGAACTTTGGCAATATTACGGGTAACTTTGGTGGATGGGATTTTGACAGTCCTATGCCGCGCAAGATTTGCATTTCGGATGCGCGTCAGCATGTCTGAAATCGTATCGTTAGACGCCATATTTCTCTCTCGTATAAACCTCAGCTATCCCGGAACGGCATTCCCAACTCTTTGAGGAGGGCTCGTCCTTCCTCATCAGTCTTGGCATTGGTCACAATAGTGATGTCCATGCCACGAATCTGATCTACGCCGTCGTAATCGACCTCGGGGAAAATCAACTGCTCACGCAGACCCAGGGTATAGTTTCCCCGTCCATCAAAACTCTTAGGACTCACACCCCGAAAGTCACGGATACGGGGTAGAACCAAATTAATCAGACGATTTAAGAATGCGTACATGCGCGCAGAACGAAGGGTAACCATTACCCCCACTGGCATACCTTGACGAATCTTAAATCCAGCAATTGCCTTCTTTGCACGGGTAATCACAGGTCTCTGACCCGTGATTACACCAACCTCGCTAACTGAAGCTTCCAAAGCCTTAGCATTTTGTGAGGCTTCTCCTAAACCGCGATTAACGGTTACTTTGATTACTTTGGGTACCTGATGTACATTCTTGTACTCAAACTGTTCCATTAATTTAGGAACAACTTTCGAATTGTAAAAGTCTTTCAGCTGTTCAGACATTTTCTCGTTCCTTTCCCTGGGCTTGGTCAGGGACAAACAATAAGCTAATCAATAATTTCGCCCGTTTTCTTCAAAATGCGAACCTTACGGCCATCCTCAGTAAAGGTATGACCAACACGGCTGGCAACCTTCTGTTTTTTGGAATAAAGCATCACATTTGAGCTATGGATCGGAAACTCAGATGTGACGATTTGGCCAGACTCACCTTCTTGGCGAGGCTTTACATGTTTAGTGCGAATGTTTACGCCTTCAACAACAATCTGGCTTTTCTTGGGTAAAACAGCGGTGACTTCGCCAACCTTGCCTTTATCTCTACCCGTAATAACCTGAACAGTATCGCCTTTCTTGATGTGCATCTTGTGACGCACAGGTTGCTTACTAGCCATTACAGTACCTCCGGTGCTAGCGAAACGATTTTGGTAAAGTTGCGATCGCGTAGTTCACGTGCAACGGGCCCAAACACTCGAGTTCCTTTCGGATTGTTGTCAGTGTTGATAAGCACAGCGGCATTATCATCAAATCGAATGCTCATACCGCTGCTGCGACGAAGATTCTTCTTAGTACGCACTACAACTGCCCGAACAACATCAGACTTTTTAACACCCATATTAGGTAGTGCATCTTTGACAACAGCGATGATAACGTCACCTACGCTAGCGTAGCGACGGTTACCACCTAAAACACGAATGCACATCAGCTTACGTGCACCGCTGTTGTCCGCGACATTCAGATATGTTTCCTGCTGAATCATTAATTGGCTCCCCTACACTTTCTCAGAACGGCCTAAAATATCGGCAACGACCCAACATTTGGTCCGACTTAGGGGGCGGCTCTCGCGGATACGTACAATGTCCCCAGCCTTACATTCATTAGAGTCGTCATGGGCCTTGTACTTCTTAGTACGGACGACAATTTTTTGGTACTTAGGATGAGGAACGCGATTCTCAACAGCCACTACAACTGTCTTATCCATTTTGTCGCTAACAACTCGCCCTGTTAGTTCTCTAGCTGTCATAGCTGCTCAACTCCTACTGTTCGCTACTTACTGCCGTACTTTCGCTGGCCGTATCAGCGTTGATTTGACGTTCACGCTCAATAGTCATTAACTGAGCCAACTTACGGCGAGCGTGTTTGAACTGATGAAATCCTGTCTCCATTTGACGGGTAGCTTGCTTAAAGCGCAGATCAAACAGCTCACGCTTGATACTAGTAATTTCGGTAGACAGCTCATCATTGCTAAGTTTTCTTAGCTCTTCAGCTTTAGAAAGCGCCATGACTTATCCCTCCAATCCTTCACGAGCGATAAACTTTGTTTTGAAAGGCAGCTTGAAGGAAGCCAAGCGCATTGCTTCGCGAGCAATTTCCTCAGGCACACCCGTAATCTCAAAAACGACACGACCAGGCTTGATAACAGCCACCCAAAATTCCGGATTACCTTTACCAGAACCCATACGAGTCTCGGCCGGACGCATAGTTACAGGCTTATCTGGAAAAACACGAATCCAAATCTTTCCGCCACGTTTGACGTAGCGAGTCATGGCACGACGAGCTGCCTCAATTTGACGAGACGTCATCCAAGAACATTCAGTGGCTTGGAGGGCATAATCGCCAAAATTAATTTTGCTACCGCGATGGGCCATACCGCGCATACGACCGCGATGCTGCTTACGAAATTTTGTTCTTCTAGGACTCAGCATGATGCTTACACAGGCTTAACAGCTAAATATTGTTAACTAGGAATCGTTGGAGCGGTCCTCAAACTGCTGACGACGGCGTGGCTGACGACGGCGTGGCTGATTATTAGCAGGTTGTGGAGCATCTTCTTGCCCTGGAATAATTTCACCCTTGAAAACCCAGACCTTGATACCTAAAATTCCATAGGTAGTCTGTGCAGTCTTGTAGGCGTAGTCAATATTGGCACGCAGAGTATGTAAAGGTACACGACCTTCACGTGTCCACTCAGTACGAGCGATCTCTGCCCCGTTCAAACGTCCACTAACTTGAATTTTGATACCTTCAACACCTGCCCGTTGAGCCCGCTGAATAGTCTGTCGAACAACACGGCGGAAAGAGACTCGGCGCTCTAACTGCTGCACAATATATTCACCGATTAGAGCCGCCTCAGCATCAACGCGTGCAACTTCAATTACGTTTATCCGAATTTGTCGAGTGTTATCCTTGAGCTGCTTTTGTAATCCAGCCCGTAACGCTTCAATACCCGTACCGCCACGACCAACGACAACGCCAGGTCGAGCTGTATGAACCTCTAAATCGATTTGATCAGCCTTGCGAGCTATTTTGATATCAGAGATTCCAGCATTGTTAAGAGTCTTCTCAATAAAATGGCGGATCACATGATCCTCCTGCAGCTGGGCTGGGTATTGCTTTGAATCGGCATACCAACAAGAAGCATGCTCCTTAGTGATGCCGAGTCGAAAGCCAATTGGGTGAATTTTCTGTCCCACAAATCCTTCCTTATAGAGAGCTAACAGCAAAAACAATCGACCTTAGCCAGCGGAGCCAGGAGCTACTGCGATTGTGATGTGACAAGTTGGTTTTCTGATTTGATAAGCACGCCCTTGTGCTCGCGGACGATAACGCTTTAGTACAGGTCCCTGGTCTGCAAACGCTTCACTGATGTAGAGGTTGACGGGGTCCATTCCGTTGTTGTGCTCTGCATTAGCGACAGCAGAGCGAAGCACTTTAAGAATGGGTTCGCAAGCTCTATAGGGCATAAACTCAAGAATAATCAGCGCTTCTCTGTAAGAAAGACCGCGAATCTGGTCAAGCACTCGGCGTACCTTGTGTGGAGACATCCGAATGTAGCGAGCAACAGACTTAACTTGATTACTACTGTCGATTTCAACCATGGCTATCCTTCCTATCGTCTCGCTTTCTTATCACTCTTGACATGCCCACGAAACGTGCGCGTAGGAGCAAACTCACCTAACTTATGCCCCACCATCTGCTCGCTAACGTATACCGGCACATGCTGGCGACCGTTGTGAACCGCAATGGTATGCCCAATCATCTGGGGAATGATAGTGGATGCCCGAGACCAAGTTTTAATAACCTGCTTATCTCCTTTAGCATTGAGCTTTTCAATTTTCTTGAGTAGATGGTCCGCTACAAAAGGACCTTTTTTGAGAGAGCGAGCCATAGTTTCGCCAGCCTAAAAACAATCGGTAAAAAACAAGTCAAAGAACTGATAGAACGCTGTATCCAAGCAATTGGACAGACATTACGAATCACGGCCACCGCGACCGCGTTTAGAAGAGCGACGACGACGACGCACAATCAAAGAAGTACTGGTCTTTTTCTTGTCACGAGTCTTATAACCCAGTGCTGGTTTACCCCAAGGAGTGACAGGGCCACTGCGACCAATCGGAGCACGACCTTCACCACCACCATGAGGGTGATCGACAGGGTTCATGACACTACCGCGCACTTCAGGTCGTCTACCAAGCCAACGCTTGCGTCCTGCTTTACCAAGAGTGACATTGCGAGCTTCAACGTTGCCAACCTGACCAATCGTTGCATAGCACTCACGACGTACCATACGAACTTCGCTTGAAGGCAGCTTCAGAGTAACGTAGCCACCCTCTTTAGCCATTACTTGAGCAGATGCACCAGCCGCACGAACAATCTGCCCACCACGGCCAGGGTAAAGCTCTATATTGTGAACTGAAGTACCCAGAGGCATCTTGTGTAGAGGAAGTGCATTTCCTACCTCAAGCGGGGCATCAGGACCCGCAACAATAGTGGAGCCTACAGCTAATCCTGCAGGATGTAATATGTAACGCTTCTCCCCATCCTCGTACTGGACCAACGAAATACGAGCATTTCTGTTGGGATCGTATTCAACTGACAGCACCTCTGCTGGCATCTCACGCTTGTTACGCTTGAAGTCAATCATGCGATAAAGACGCTTATGGCCCCCACCACGATGGCGACAGGTGATTACACCGCGGTTATTTCTTCCCTTTGGACGATGAATGGAGCGTGTTAATTTCTTTTCCGGCTTGCTCCGAGTGATTTCTGAAAAGTCAGAGACACTACGCTCACGAGTACCTGGAGTCAGAGGCCGATAAGTACGAATTCCCATGGTTTTATCTGCAAACTAATTGAGTGCTGAAGCCGCTACTAGACATCTGGGAAGAGGGGAATACTATCGCCCTCGGCAAGAGTAACAACCGCCCGTTTGTAGGTGGGTTTGTACCCGATAAAACGACCAAGCCGTTTCTTCTTGCGGGGTGGGTTCATAGTGCTGATGCCAGTCACTTTCACATCAAACAAAGCCTCAACTGCTGCCCTGATTTCTGCCTTTGTTGACTTTGGGGTCACTTCAAAGGTGTACTGGTTATTTTCCAGGCTTAGAGTTGCTTTCTCAGTAATGATTGGCTTCCGGATAATATCCGGAAGCTCTCGGGGATCAATAGCCTTAGGCACTGTACACCTCCTGGATTTTGTCGAGAGCAACAGCTGTAACCACCAACCGATCCGCTAAAACAATGTCATAAGCGTTTAGGTTCGTAGCCAGAATTAGCTTGATGTTTGGCACATTTCGCACGGAGCGATAAACAACCTCATTCTTCTCGGCTGTAACCATCAGCACCTTTTGCTCAGGTTCAATGCCCCAGCGCTCCATTGCAGATAGCACCTCTTTGGTCTTAGGAGCTGAGAGCTGCTCTGCAAAGGCTTGCACAACTACCATATCTTCAGCTCGACTTTGAAAAGCTGTCCGTAGAGCCAGACGACGCTCCTTACGGTTCATCTTGATCTCAAAGTCACGAGGTTGGGGGCCAAAAATTACACCACCACCACGCCATAGAGGAGAGCGATTTGAACCGGCTCTAGCACGTCCAGTCCCCTTTTGACGCCAAGGCTTACGACCACCACCACGCACCTCAGAACGAGTCTTGGAAGATAGAGTGCCTTGACGCGAGTTGTGCATCTGACGAATAATCGCACGATGAACGATATGAGCGGCGTTGTCTTCGTTGGCAACGCTCAGATCAAGGGTTGCGGTACCTGCGTCAGCACCTTGCCAATCTTTTACTACACAATCAACCATGATGAGTTTCTAGCCCCCTTATTTATTGCCAACAATATTTGCAGGGGCAATATTCAACAATGCGCCTGGTTTTCCAGGAACAGAACCCTTAACGAGCAGAACATTACGCTCACTATCAACTCTGACAATGGACAGTTTGCGTACTGTGACCTTTACATTGCCCATCTGACCAGCCATTTTCTTGCCAGGGTATACACGACCAGGAGTTGTACCAGGTCCAATAGAACCGGGTAGTCGGTGATTCTTAGAACCGTGAGTCATTGGACCACGACTAAAGTTGTGACGCTTCTGGTTGCCCGAAAATCCTTTACCAATGCTCTTGCCAGAAACATCTACCAGCTGGCCAGCTTCAAAAATATCTGCAGCTAGAGTTTGGCCTAGCTCAAAACTTGAGCTGTCATCCACACGATATTCACGCAGATGTCGCAGGTTAGGAGCTTCAGACTTTTTAAGATGACCCAGTTTAGGCTTGTTTAGGGCCTTTTCTGCTACTTCCTGATACCCAACTTGCACGGCGCAGTAGCCATCAGTTTGCTGAGTCTTAACCTGGGTTACAACACAGGGCCCTGCTTGAATAACTGTCACTGGCACAGCGTTGCCAGCGTCATCAAACACCTGAGTCATTCCCAGCTTTGTCCCGAGAATACCGACAGACACAATCAATCTCCCTAAAAATTCCAGCTAGACCGCGATTACTTGCAGCCAGCAGTTTTCGCCCCTTGTTTTTTCACAGCGGGAGCTTTTCTCTAAAAAAAGGTCATAAAAACCTGAGGCAACTATCACCTTTTTAGATATTCAACCCTATTTGATTGAATGCTTTACCCTTGCTCGGGACAATCTAGGTGTCTCAACGCATTATCTAAGATGCATTGGACATTGTTCCCTCTGGGCCATACGCGCCTCAGACTTAAACAGCGAACTATTTAGTATCTGACTTGGCAGCGGTCTCTAATACTACAGAGATTTGACGTACTTGTCCATTGTTTTTTGAAATTAGTTTGAATATTTGTTTGAGTGGGCGATCGCATCTTAGTTTTATCAAAGCTGGTAGCCAACGGTCCTAATATATAGGTAGATAACTAACTGCACTGCTTGCATAGCTATGGGATTACTTGTATTAGGCAATCGATTTGTCCGTGACTTGGAAAGCAACGGTGCACTGGCAGTGCGAATGCCATTGGAAGGCGGGTTTGAGGGGCGATATCAGCGACGTATGCGAGCAGCTGGCTATGAAAATTTGCATATGACGGCTCGTGGCTTAGGAGATCTGTCAGCTTACCTTGAGGCTGTCCATGGAGTTCGCCCGCCTCACTTAGGCAAGAAAGATGTGGGTCAAGCGGCTGTGGGTGATCGCTATTTCTTACCTCCAGTGCTGGAATATCGCCTGGAGCGTATGGCTCCAAATATGAAAGGCATTCTTCTTTGGCTGATTGAGGGACATATTTTATCGAGTCAGGAGCTAGCCTTTTTGACGAAACTATGTGCTTCTGACTCCCGTATTAAAGTTGTCGTTGAGCTGGGGGGTGATCGCTCGTTTAAATGGTTTCCTCTAAAGGATGCTGTTCAGTCGGCCTAAATTGTGGCGGTACTGCTAAGGGTTAGGCGTCTACATAAGAACATTTGTTCTAAAATAACGGCATATTAGATTGCAACGAGATAACATAAGTGGGTGAATACTCTCTTAACCCCGCTAGAGTCTCTTAGGTTTGGTCAATGGTTCAAACTTATTTGCGGAGCTAGCTACCAAGACGTCTCAAAAATTCGCAACTTGTCCCTTGTGTTTAGTTTGGCAGGGGCCGATTGTATTGATGTGGCAGCTGATCCTGCGGTTGTAAAGGCTGCTCTAGCAGGGATTAATGTGTCTCAGTCAATGGAGCCTGTCAGGCGCCCTTGGTTGATGGTGAGCTTTAACGATGGCCAGGACCCTCACTTCCGTAAAGCCTGGTTTGACACTCAACGATGCCCGCCTGATTGTTCTCGGCCTTGTGAACAGATATGTCCAGCTAATGCCATATTGCCCATCGCATTGGGCTTAAATTTTGACACCGTTAAGCCAGGGGTGGTGTCTGAGCGCTGCTATGGCTGTGGTCGCTGTTTGCCAGTATGCCCTTATGGGCTAGTGGAGGAGCGTAGATTTACGGTAGCTGCTGTTGCTGTTCTTCCCGCCCTCATGTCTCAGATCGATGCCATTGAAATTCATACTCAAATGGGTCGACAAGATCACTTTCAAGCTCTCTGGCAGCAGCTAGCCTCCTACATTCCTCAGCTCAAGCTAGTGGCTGTAAGCTGCCCTGATAAAACTCCTAAAAGTAACGCCATTGCTGATTACTTAGCTGAACTCCATCAGAGGATGGACCCTAAGCCTAGTCAGCTGCTATGGCAAACGGATGGTCGACCAATGAGCGGTGATATTGGTCGAGGGACGACTCGAGCCACTATTCGGTTGGCGGAAAAAGTCTTAAACGCTCGTTTACCTGGCTATGTTCAACTGGCTGGCGGGACAAACGACTATACAGTGGCTAAGTTGCGATCGCTAAACCTACTTAAGACCCCTTCCAACCGTGCTGGTGAAGCTCAAACTTCCGGTATTCATGGCATTGCCTATGGTAGCTATGCGCGGCGTCTAGTCAGTGTAGACGATACCCCCCTTGAAACGATGCCTGAAGAGCTATGGCGGCAGGTGCGTCTGGCGACTGAACTGGTTAACCAAATTAAGCGCGGCCCGCAGCAAACCCCTACACAGACCTTAAGGCAATCCAATTATTCACACCAAACTCCGGCCACCATCATGCCTCCATAGGTAGTTGGGGGATAGACGGCATTTTACCTCGACTGTCCCAACGACTATTTGCATTTGTTACCCAATTTTCTTACTACCTAGTTCCCAAATCTATGGCTCGTTCAGACGAATACCAATCCGCGCCTGAATCGACTTCTGCACTATCTAACAGCGTTGCCCCAATTTACGATGACCTGGAGCAGCTGCTTAGTATTCTGACTGTTGATTTGCGTCAGCCTTTGATTGATCATCCCCAGCGATCACAGCTGATTGAGGTGATTCTCGATTTGGGTAGACGCCCTGAGGCTAGGTTTCCAGGACGAGCTGAGTATCTTTCGGACCAGGTCATCTCCAGTGCAGACCTGGAGTACTGCATTGAACGGGTAGGCATATTTGGTGGTGATAACCGGGCGGGAATTGAAAAGACATTGCATCGCATTAGCGCTATGCGAAATCGGGCTGGAACGATTATTGGTTTAACTTGTCGGGTTGGTCGAGCCGTTTTTGGCACTGTCGAGATGATTCGCGACTTGGTAGAAGCAGGTCGCTCAATTCTATTGCTTGGCAGACCGGGGGTGGGTAAGACAACGGCGCTACGTGAAATTGCCCGTGTGCTGGCCGATGACCTGAACAAACGGGTTGTCATTATCGATACTTCAAATGAAATCGCTGGGGATGGCGATATTCCGCATCCCGCCATCGGTCGTGCTCGTCGAATGCAGGTAGCTCGCCCAGAACAGCAACATCAGGTAATGATTGAAGCGGTTGAAAACCATACCCCCGAAGTCATTATTATTGATGAAATTGGCACTGAACTAGAAGCACTAGCGGCCCGCACCATTGCTGAACGTGGTGTGCAGTTAGTGGGAACAGCCCATGGTAATCAGCTGGAAAATTTAATTAAAAACCCCACACTGGCGGATTTAATTGGTGGTATTCAGACTGTTACCTTAGGTGATGATGAAGCCCGGCGTCGCGGTAGCCAAAAAAGTGTGCTAGAGCGCAAGGCGCCCCCCACCTTTGACATGGCAATTGAAATGCTGGAGCGACAGCGATGGGTGGTCCATGAAGATGTTGCGGCCACCGTTGATCATCTCCTGCGGGGTCGGGTGCCGGAAACCCAGGTACGCACTGTTGGGGACAGCGGCAAAGTGGTCATTACCCATGAGCTGCCGGATGTCGTTAGTCAGCGTCGTAGTTCACGACGTGGTTGGCGAGAGGCCGGGCAAATGGAGCCGGTTACGGCCAAACGCTCCCGACGGTCTAGCCCAACACCACTGCCCACTCCAGCTACCGAGGAGTTTCAGGCACTATTGGACCAGCAGTTAGACACGTCTAGCCTTGAACTCTCTACACCCGTAGGTCCTAATGGAGAAGAGGTCGTACCGGTTTATCCCTATGGGATTAGTCGTGAGCAACTACACCATGTCATTGACACTCTCAAACTGCCTGTATCTATTACAAAAGATTTGGGTGTTGCTGAAGCAGTGCTAGCGTTGCGATCGCATGTACGCAACCACTCTAAACTCAAAACCCTGGCAAAATCTCGTCAGCTGCCTATTTACACCGTTAAGTCCAATACCATTCCCCAAATTACCAGGGCTTTACAGCGTCTGCTCGACATTGATCCCAGGGATCAGTCCGAAGCTGTCGACCTCTCCCTCTTTACTCGCCAAGGTGAAGACGATGAGCTAGAAGCCTTAGAAGAAGCCAGACTTGCTGTTGAACAAATTGTTATTCCCAAAGGACAGCCGGTAGAGCTATTGCCTCGTTCCGCTAAAATTCGCAAAATGCAGCACGAATTGGCAGAGCACTACCGACTTAAGTCTTTGAGTTTTGGTGATGAACCCAACCGTCGATTGCGTATCTTTCCGGCTTAGTGATTATTGGCAGCAGGTGAGTGCGATAGGCTAAACGGTTCTCCTGAGTACCCCATTCAGATAAGATAATCACCAAAGGCCCAGTGGCCAGGTATACCAAATTGGAGCCATCTGTAGTTGGGAATAAGTTTATGAAACGTATTTTGTCTCGTTTGTTTGCCTTCACCCTAGTGGCACTCCTCGGTCTTACCGGCTGCGGTGGTGATGGCATGGGAGCCGATGGACTTAGCGGTAACTATCGTCAAGATACTATGGCCGTTGTAGAGACCCTTAGAACGGCTGTCGAGCTCCCTGCAGATGCGCCTGATTTACCTGAGGTACGCGCCAACGCCAGACAGCAAATCAACGCTTTCTCTGCACGCTACCGTCGTTCCGCCTCTGCTGCTAGCTTAAGCTCCTTTGCAACTATGCAGACAGCACTCAATGCGCTAGCAGGCCACTATAGCTCTTATCCAAATCGCCCCATTCCAGCCAAGCTTAAAACTCGACTTGAGCAAGAGTTTAAGCAGGTCGAAGCAGCACTGCGGCGAGAAGCATAATCTAAGACGCGAACAATCCATTGCAAATTCACTCTGGCCCGGCTGCTTTATTCAGTCGGGCTTTCCAATGGCTGTGCGGTAGAGCTGGCGAATAACAAGTGGTCAGATGTCATATCAAGCATCTGTAACAAAAATTAATTGACTGACTATGAAGACGTTTGCTAGAATCACACTTCTGTAGGCAAGTTTTATTACATTTTCAGTATGAAAGTACGGGCATCCGTCAAGAAGATGTGCGACAAGTGTCGGGTAATCCGTCGGCGCGGTCGAGTTATGGTTATCTGTCCTAACCCTAAGCATAAACAACGTCAGGGTTAAGCACTGTAACGAGTTTAACGATTTATTTCAGATTCAAGTAGCGGTTGCTCACTGAAATTTCAGTGCTGACTAACCGCAAGGCAGCAAACTAGGGAGAAAGCACGGTGGCACGTATTGCAGGCGTTGACCTACCCAGGGATAAGCGCATTGAGATTGGTTTGACCTATATCTACGGTATCGGTCCAAGCCGATCAAAAGAAATATTGGCAAAGACTGGGGTCAATGCCGACATTCGCGTCAAGGATTTAGCCGATAGCGATGTAGCGAAACTCCGGGAAGTTGTTGAAAACGACTATCAGATTGAAGGCGATCTGAGACGGTGGGAAAGTATGAACATTAAGCGGCTGATGGATATCGGCTGCTATCGGGGGCGTCGTCATCGCGCTGGGCTGCCAGTGCGTGGTCAGCGTACTCGGACCAATGCACGCACTCGCCGTGGCAAACGTCTGGCTATTGCGGGCAAGAAAAAGCCTGGTAAGAAGTAAGCTCTAGCAGCACAATCTGCAGGTGATCTTTATATAAGATTGCGAGTCAGAACATGCGTGCTAGAACAGACAAAGTGCTTTGACAAGGCGATGCCTCAGTGGGCGGTCTAGTCACTGAGCAAAAAAGTAGAAAGTTTTTGAAGAGTTAACGTTTCCGGAATACACGAACTATGGCAAAAGGCGGCAAGCGCTCAGGTGGACGCAAACCCAGAAAGAATGTCCCCAATGGCGTCGTCCACATTCAGTCCACATTCAACAACACGATTGTGACTATCACAGATACCAAGGGCGATGCTGTCTCTTGGGCTTCAGCTGGCTCCAGTGGATTTAAAGGTGCTAAGAAGGGTACCCCTTTTGCAGCACAGACTGCAGCTGACGGTGCTGCCCGCCGAGCTATGGATCAGGGCATGCGTCAGGTTGAGGTAATGGTTAGCGGTCCTGGTGCAGGTCGTGAAACAGCCATTCGTGCTCTGCAAGGAGCTGGTTTGGAAATCACATTGATTCGCGATGTAACTCCCATTCCTCATAACGGTTGCAGACCGCCAAAGCGTCGCCGTGTTTAAGATTTTGATACCTATCAGCTAATAGATAAGCCAGTAGGCAGCTATCCGAGGGAGGTCATGCAGTGGGACAGTTCCAAGTTGAATGCGTAGAGTCAATAGTAGAAGACGACCAGAGTCAATTTAGTCGGTTTGTTATCGAGCCCCTTGAGCGTAGTCAGGGCATTACGGTGGGCAATGCTTTGAGACGAGTGTTGTTATCCAACCTAGAAGGTGCAGCAATTACGGCTGTGCGTATAGCAGGTGCCAATCATGAGTTCGCCACCATTCCAGGCGTGCGTGAAGATGTTCTAGACATCCTGCTCAACCTTAAAGAAGTTGTTCTCAAGACGTATACAAATCAGCCTCAAATTGGCCGTTTGGCTGTTCAAGGTCCGGCATCTGTAACAGCAGCCCATTTTGAGCTGCCGGCTGAGGTCGAGCTGATTAATCCGGATCACTACATAGCTTCGGTTGCGCAAGGCTACACCCTTGAAATGGAGTTTCGTGTAGAGAATGGGCGTGGCTATCGGGCTGTTAGCAACAATCGAGATGAAGCGACTGCATTGGACTTTATGCAGATTGACGCTATTTTTATGCCCGTACGCAAGGTCAACTACTCAGTTGAGGAGACCATTGTGGGTGCCGATCAGCCCAAAGATCGGTTGCTGATGGAAGTGAGCACTAATGGTAGCCTCACTCCCCAGCAGGCCATGAGTCAGGCCGCAGACATTCTGGTTGATCTGTTTAGTCCACTCAAAGACGTTACGCTCGAACCCAAGCGTGATGAAGATATCAAAGAGGAAGACACCACCTATCAGATTCCCATTGAAGAGCTGCAGCTATCTGTACGCGCTTACAACTGTCTCAAGCGAGCACAGATAAATTCTGTTTCTGATCTGCTGGATTACAGCCAAGAAGATCTCCTAGAGATTAAAAACTTTGGTCAGAAGTCAGCTGAGGAGGTCATTGATTCTCTGCAGCATCGACTGGGCATCACGCTGCCGATTGAAAAGCCGGCTAAATCATCTTAGATTTGTAGGTTTAGGGCTTGAATTAATTCAAGCCGACTCTCCGAAGCCCCAGGCTTCGGTTTTTTCTTGTCTATAGCATCAACAGAGGAGGTCCCATGCGCCATCGCCGCCGTACACCACAATTAAGTAAACCCGCTGACCAGCGTCGTGCTTTGTTGCGATCGCTCACCACTGAATTGATTCGTCACGGTCGGATCAAAACCACACTCACCCGTGCTAAAGCTGTACGTTCCGAAGCTGAGCGTATGATTACTTTGGCTAAAGAAGGGTCTCTATCAGCTCGTCGTCGGGCTATGGGATATATGTACGATAAGGATCTGGTTCACGCGCTGTTTGAACAGGTCCCCTCTCGCTATGGTGAGCGTCAGGGTGGCTATACTCGGATTGTGCGTACAGTCAGTCGCCGGGGCGATAACTCAGTCATGGCGATTATTGAGCTTACTTAGACTCAATGGCTAATCGCACGCCTGCCAAACAGCTTGAGGCTGTACCTGAAAATAACCAAGGCACCCAGCGGGTCGCCATCGTTATTCAATATCGGGGCACTCACTTTCACGGATGGCAACGTCAGCCAGAAAAGCGTACTGTGCAGGCCGATATTGAAGCCGCCATAGCGTCACTGTTAGGCTCTCACGTAACTATTCATGGCGCAGGGCGTACTGACACAGGTGTACATGCAGCTGCTCAGGTGGCACATTTTGATGCTCCCTAAGTAATTCCAGCTTATCGTTGGGCATCTATTCTTAATCATCGATTGAGTGAAGACATTGTAATTCGTGCCTCAGCTCAAGTTCCCGATGATTGGCATGCTCAATATTCAGCCCAATGGCGACGGTATCGATACACCATCTACACCGATGCCTGCCCCAATTTGTTTGTTCGGCCCTATACATGGCACTTTTACCATGAAACTTTGGATGAACAACTAATGCAGTCGGCATTAACCCCTATGGTGGGTTATCATAAGCTAACTGCGTTTCATCGCGCGGGGTCTAGTCGTGCCCATTCATGGGTTGAGTTGCAAGCGGCTGAATGTTCCCGCCATGAATCGTTTGTTCATGTTGAGCTGCAGGCTGCCGGTTTTCTCTACGGCATGGTGCGCCTGGTAATGGGCTTGCTGGTAAGAGTCGGGCGGGGTCGCCTAACTCCTGCTGCTTTTACTGAACTTTGGCAGTCAGGGCGTCGTGACTTGGTTAAGCATGCCGCACCTGCGAGGGGGCTTTGCCTGTTGCGGGTAGGTTACCAACATTTTCCATTTGCAACGGATGCTTGGTTTGATACTCAACCCCAGCTAACGCTGCATTCCACCACAAAGAATTTGGCTGTTTAGATGATTGTGGGCAGTCCTCAGATGTGACTCGACATTCTCATTTATAGAATAGCCGCCTTTATTCAGTTCGTTGATATCAGAGCCTAAGCATGTTTAAGACCTACATTCCTCCGGTCCAAGAGATTGATAAGAAGTGGTACGTTGTCGACGCTGCAGATAAGCGACTTGGTCGTCTGGCAACAGAAGTTGCCAGTATTTTGCGTGGTAAGAACAAGCCCACATTCACCCCAAATATGGACACAGGTGACTTTGTCATTGTGATCAATGCAGAGAAGGTGAGTGTTACCGGCAATAAGCGTCAGCAAAAGCTCTACCGTCGTCACTCTGGTCGTCCCGGTGGTATGAAGGTTGAAACATTTGATCAGCTGCAAAATCGCATCCCCGAGCGCATCATCGAGAAGGCTGTAAAAGGCATGCTGCCTAAAAATGCTCTCGGACGTAAGCTGTTTACAAATCTGAAGGTTTACGCGGGCTCTGAACATCCCCACGCTGCTCAGCAGCCTGAAGCTATCAATATCTAGTGGTCAGCAGAATTCACAGTATTTACAGGAGAGCATAGTTCCATGTCAGAAGGTCAATCTGATCGCGTTGTTTATTGGGGTACTGGTCGACGCAAGTCGTCTGTTGCCCGTGTACGCCTAGTACCTGGAGATGGCAAGCTCGTCGTTAACGGTAAGCCTGGTGAAACCCATCTCCAAAATAATGCCGCTTATTTATCAGCGACAAAAGCTCCACTAGAAACGCTCGGCCTTGAAAGTGATTACGATATCCTAGTTAACGTTCGGGGTGGCGGGCTAACAGGACAGGCTGACGCCATTAAGCTTGGCGTTGCTCGTGCTTTGTGTGAGCTAGATCCTGCAAACCGTACTCCCTTGAAAACTGAGGGCTACCTGACTCGCGATCCCCGTTGTAAAGAACGTAAGAAGTATGGTTTGAAGAAAGCCCGTAAAGCATCACAGTTTTCCAAGCGTTAAGTTTGATTGTTTGATTTTTTATAGTGTTTCGTTACCGTAACAAAGCAATGCCAAAAGCTGATATTCATCCCAAGTGGTACCCCGAGGCAAAGGTATACTGCGACGGCAAGTTGATTATGACAGTGGGGTCTACAAAACCTGAACTCCATGTTGATGTATGGTCCGGTAATCACCCCTTCTATACCGGTACTCAAAAGATTATCGATACTGAGGGACGTGTAGAGCGATTCCTTCGTAAGTATGGTATGGCAGACGATACGCAAGCAACGGCTGACAGCTCTGAAGGTTAGCTGCTATTAGCGTCACTTTAAATCCGAGGGATTTTTATATCCTTCGGATATTTTTTATTTGACATTTCTTTTAGCGCTGATCCTATTGACTGTACTGAGCAAACCTCATGGCTGAGCAATATCTCCTCGATAAATTAAAGTCAGTTGACCAAACCTTTCAAGAGTTGACTCATCGTCTTGCTGATCCGGACGTAGCCAAAGACCCTGATGAGTTTCAAAAAATCGCTAAGGCAAGAGCGTCGTTAGAGGAAACCATTACAACCTACAGCGAGTGGCAAAAAGCTAAGTCAGACTACACGGGTGCCCAAGAAGTTTATAAAGAGTCTGCAGGCGATGATGAGCTGCGAGAGATGGCAGCCATGGAAGTTAAAGAACTGCAGGAAACCATCGTGGCATTAGAAGATCAACTCAAGATTTTGTTGCTGCCGCGTGATCCAAATGATGATAAAAACATCATGCTGGAAATCCGTGCCGGTGCTGGTGGTGATGAAGCCGGCATCTGGGCAGGAGATTTGCTACGCATGTACTCACGCTATTCGGAAAGTCAGGGTTGGAAAGTTCAGGCCGTTAGCCAATCTGCAGCTGATATGGGTGGCTGTAAGGAAGCTATTTTAGAAATTACTGGCGACCAGGTTTACAGCAAACTGAAGTTTGAGGCTGGTGTACATCGAGTACAACGAGTGCCTGCCACAGAGACAAGCGGCCGTGTCCATACGTCTACAGCCACTGTTGCAGTCATGCCTGAAGTGGATGATGTACAAGTAAAGATCGACCCCAAAGAGATTGAACTCACAACAGCACGTTCGGGCGGTGCTGGCGGACAGAACGTAAACAAAGTGGAGACAGCTGTGGATTTATTCCACAAACCCACCGGCATTCGAATTTTTTGTACGGAGGAGCGATCGCAACTACAAAACCGAGAGCGGGCCATGCAAATTTTGCGAGCTAAGCTTTACGAAATAATGCTTCAGGAACAGCAAGCAGAAGTAACCGACATGCGACGTTCTCAGGTTGGTACAGGCTCTCGCTCAGAAAAAATTCGCACCTACAATTACAAAGACAATCGAGTCACCGATCATCGTTTAGGACAAAACTTTAGCCTGTCCCCTGTGTTGGAAGGAGACATCGAAACAATGGTGCAGTCCTGTATCACCCAAGATCAGCAAGCCAAACTAGAACGGCTAGCGGCTGAAACCGAGATGCCGGTGTAATCAAGACGATGAGCTATGGGGGTAGGCAGATTGACAAGCATTAGCTCCACACTAAACTTAGGTGTGGGTGAGTAATTTTGAGTTAGGCTTCACGCTTAAGGTTTGTTTCTCATGTGTCTGCAGCCTATTACCGTTAACCATGGCTAAATTTTTGCATATTGCCGATGTGCATCTGGGGTTTGATCGCTACAACAGTAAGGTACGCACCCAGGATTTCTTTCATACACTGTGGGACGTTTTTGAGCGCTACGCGATCCAGGAAACGGTTGATTTTGTGGTTATTGCTGGTGATCTGTTTGAACACCGCATGATTCAGCCAGCAATCCTAAATCAGGCTCAGCTCTGTTTACAGCGGCTGCAGGCGGCTGAGATTCCGGTTATCGCTATTGAGGGAAACCATGATAACTGTCCCTATGGAACAAAAACTAGCTGGCTGCGTTACCTATCAGACTGGGGATTACTCAAGCTGTTAGAACCTGGTCAGATCGAGACCCTATATATTCCCTGGGATGAAGAGACTAAACGGGGGGGATATATTGATCTTGACTGCGGTGTACGAGTATTGGGCTCAAGCTGGTATGGTGCTGCTGCTCCCAAAGCGATTGAACAAATTGCAGCGGCTATGCCAGGCTTACCTACCGGACCTGATTCGACCGTTTTGCTTTTTCATCATGGATTGGAAGGACAAATTGCTCGATACTCTGGAGCACTCCTCTACAAAGATTTACTCCCCCTTAGGGAGGCGGGTGTAGATTATCTGGGACTGGGCCACATACACAAACATTACGCTGTTGAGAATTGGGTATTTAATCCGGGCTCCCTTGAAGCTAACAATATTGAAGAGAGCAGTTTTGAGCGTGGCGCACTACTGGTCGAAATCACTGATGGCCAAGTTGATACTCGACTATGTACTGATTACCGACAGCGTCCTGCCAGTAGGCTTACGTTAAAACTACGAGGTCATGAAGCCCTGGAAGATATTGAAAAACTCGCGATTAAAATAATTGACCAAGCCATAGAGCAAAATAATCTTATTCCTGACCAGCAGCCGATTGTTGAGCTACGTATTGAGGGGGAGGTGGGTTTTGAGCGACTTGAGTTAGATACACGTACGCTGCAGACATTATTGCAGGAACACTGTGGTGCATTAATTTTCTTACTTAAATATGAGGTGAATAATGTTGCTTATGGGACACCACTGCCGGATGATGCTGACCGCCATCAAATTGAGCGAGAGATTTTCACCGATCTTTTAGCAGCGAATAATGTATATAAAAAGAGGGCTACACACCTTGCGGATGGTTTGATTGACCTGAAGGAGCGTCAGCTTACTGGTGACCATGAAGAGACTCTCTACAAACTAGTAGAGGAAATCTTAAACCCTGATACAAACCCCTCTTCTGACGATTTGCGCTAAGATTGCGCCAAAATCGCTTGCGCTGCTATTGACGACATCAAAGGATATTTGCATGGGTTTGAATCGAGCGCCAGAACAATTGATTAAAGCTGGGTTAGCTGCCCTTAAACAAAAAGATTACGAGCGTGCGATCGCAACGTTTCAACAGCTCGTTCAGGCCGATAACGTGAGTGCCGGCTACCGTGTTAAGGCCCAAATGGGACTAATTCGCACCTATGAAGCCCAAGGGAATAACACGCTGGCCCAAAATCTCTGTAAACCTTTACTCAAGAGCCGCAGCCAAGCTATCCGTCAGTGGTCTCACGATAAACTCCACCAGCTCATATCCGATGCAGCAAATTCTAGTGAGACAACCGACAGTGGCTCTCAATTTCCACAGTCCAGTGGGTTTGTTCCAGCATCTGGCTTTATGCCTTTTACTGGTGATGCTCCTTCAACGGAGCAAACGGCTCCTCTCTCAAGTACCGAACCATCTGCTGACACAGTAGATACTCATGATTCTGTTATGGCGTCCTCAATAGAGGAGGCTTCCTCTATTGAGGACGCTGCCTCTTCTGAGGACGCTGCTTTTAGTGTCGAAACAACTAGAGCATCCTTATTTCACTACGAAACTCTCAATAACAAACGTAGTCTCAGTGCAAAAGAGTCAGAACATGCTGAAGACACTGCTGTGATCAATAGCTATCTGACACCGTCAAAACCCTCTGACAGTCAATCCTCTGACGATTCTCTTCCTGAAAGACTCGCTAGCAGTTCCTCTAAAACTCTGTTGCAGATGGGGGCTAGCAAACAACAAAACTCTCCTTTTAAAACAGTAGCTGATAAATCTTCAGAAGATAGTCCATCTAGATGGCCCAAGGGCGATCGTTTAACCACGCTAAAGTCACTTGGAAAAGTCAAGATAGGGCGACTGTGGTTTGCACAGTTGGTAACGATTCCCATTCTTTTTGTTGTAGTTCGCTGGTTGTTTGTAACTACTCTGACCACTATCCGAGACTATCTGTTATTTATCAGTCGTCTGCTGCCCTTCAACATTCAGCTCTCTACATTTTTTTGGCAACCTCAAACCTGGACTGTTATCGCTGGCCTGGGTTTACTGACTATTGCGAGTCCATGGCTCTGGCCATTATTGCTAAAACCCACTGAGCAGGTCACACCACAAACGCTACAAGACTATAGCCCTGAGACCGTCCAGCTATTGCGCCGTGTTTCTGCTAAACGTCGCTTTAAGTTTCCAAAAATTTATCTATTAGCCAGTGACTTACCTCTTATTTTTTCCTATGGATGGAACCCTCGCTATGGTCAGATAGTGATCGCTCAGGGATTGCTTGATTGTCTGGAAGCCGATGAATTAGCGGCAATCATTATGTATGAGATTAGTCACTGGTCTACCCTAGATTGGATTTTCTTTTCAACCCATGGCCTATTGTTGCAGGGCTGCCATCGTACTTACTGGTTTTTGGTGAATAAGGGTAAAGATCGCTCCGCCATAATCAAGACTGCCGCTGGCATTGTGGCCACCCTTAGCTACGTTATTTTCTGGGTGCTAAGCAAAGTGGGATGTGGTCTAGCCCGTACTCGAGTCCCTTATCGCGATCGCAGCGCCACAGAACTTACCGGCAATCCTAATGGCCTTGTAAGAGCGTTATCCAAGATCTCTACGGCGATGACAAATGCTGTTAACCAGCAGGGGTATACACCGCCGTTGTTAGAGAGTCTAGACCTAATGCTCCCGGTTGGCCCAGGAGGCTGTGTGGAGCCAACACTTCACCACTACGCCTGGGACATGCTTAATCCACTCCGTCACTGGCTATCAATCAACCAAGCGCATCCCCCTTTAGGAGAACGACTTTACACGTTGAGTGCCTACGGACGACACTGGCGACTTAAACCCAGCCTCAACGTTACCCGTCTGCAACCAAGAAGGAATTCAGCTGCTTTGTCCATCGATGACTGGAAAACTTTGCTTTTACAGGGAGGACTTTGGTCTGGCTTCATTCTTGGTCTGGGCATTGCAGTCATTTTGTGGATGGTTGGTGCTGTTGCCATCACTCTTGATTTTTCTCTACTCTCCTGGCTTTACAGGGATCGTAGTATTCTCCTGGGGATTCCTTTGATTTGTGCAGCAACTAACCAACTGTTGCGCATCAATCCTTTTTTTCCAGAAATAGGCGAGAAACGAACCACTAGCGAAGCACAGCTAGCCAGTTGGAAAACCGACTCTACCTTGACACCGCTTAGTTATCGCCCTGTTACTCTCATTGGCAAATTGACAGGCCGCCCAGCCTTAGCGAACTGGCTGGGACAAGAATGGCGTCTAAATACAGTTAAAGGCAGTATCAAGCTTCACTACGCCTCATATCTAGGCCCATTAAGTAATATCAAATCACTCGCTCCCTGGTTAAACCAACCATTAGAGGTGACAGGCTGGTTTCGTCGTGGATACATTCTCTGGGTGGATGTTGATCGTATCCAAATCAATAAAAATCTGATCAAACAGGCCCAGCTCCCTATTTGGTCAATGATCGTCAGTTTAATACCGCTATGCTGTGGTCTATGGCTCATTTTTAGGGGAGCTTAGATAGGCTCAAGTCAGCCGCTAAAATTGCTTCGATCATTTAAACCACACTAATTTGGCCAGTGATATCAGTGGGCTAAACCTTCAATATTGCAATTATTTTCGCGAAATGTTAAATTTTATTAACGAGTGCTGACTGCCTGCTCAAAGTTTCAAATTATTAGTTTGTAAGTTTGACGTTAGGCATCGGGTTCTCCTACTCTCAACACAGCAAACCAGCCCAATGCGGCTGGTTTTTTTATTACTATAAATGCTGATGAAATATCGTTTAATACTATTGCTATCTTTAGGCGTATTGACTTGTTTCAATAGCTTTATGCCAAGAGTTTCATCACGAAGTTGATTTCAGGTTTTACCATTTAGATAGACAAGCTTGTACAACAGGATCTGAGCTTACTGACGTGCTCTACGTTATCTTTAGGTAGCTTCACTAAAAAACCGCCGAATAGCTTGGCTTGTCATCAGACAGCGTGATACCTTGAAGTAGTAGAGATACGGTCTAGTTCTCATTTCATGGAATGAGAGGTTTCCAGTGCAGGCAACTTTAGTCGTTGTTGTAATTGGCTGTTGCTGGAGCCTAGAGATGATTTTCTAGGCCGCCCAAGTGAGGTTTTGATGCGTAGCGCGATTGCTTGTTCGAATGGCTAACTGGTTCTTGCTGATATCGTTACTTGTTAAAATCGTCCAGAGCCATTCGCTCCAGATTTTTTTCTAGAGGTTCTCTAATTCTAGATAAGGTTAGTCGGCTGAGTTTTGTTGCCCAACCTCCGCAGTTGTTTTTTAGATTTGTTTAAGAGGTATCCCATGTCAGTGCGCTTATATATTGGCAATCTACCCCGTGAACTGGAACGCGAGGAATTTGAGGCTGTCTTTGCAGAAGATGTTGACAACATTGTTTCAGTCAAGCTAATTGCTGATCGAAAGACTGGAAAGTGCCGTGGCTTTGGCTTTGTTACTGTCAAGACCGATGAGATTGCAGATACTCTTGTCAGCAAGTACAACGGTCAAGCTTTGCAGGATGCTACCCTCAAAGTTGAAAAGGCAATGCCTCGCAGTAAAGAAAATGAGGGTGCCGGTGGCGGTAATTCAAATAGCAATAGCAATCGTAAAGGCGGCAACAAGCGAGGGGGTAACCGCAAACCAGCTAGCTATTCCTCTCCCGCTCCTGAAAGTACTCAGCCTGACCCTCGCTGGGCTTCTGACCTTGCCAAGCTAAAGGAGATGCTTGCTGCCCAAACAACGGCTTCGTAGCGTTATCGCTTAGCATTCTAATTGAATATAAAAAGGAGCCGGAAAGCGTCGCTTTCCGGCTCCTTTTTACTCTAGGTCTTTAATAATGTCGGTGTCTAGAGTACCCGAGCACGCAGCAAAGCGGGTGGTAAACATAGCAACTTACGCATAGTAGGCACAAATGCTCGTCTATTAAAGACGTCATATTCATTTTCAGCAATTACGTCGAGAATTTTACGATAAAGCATCAAAGCTGACCAGACAGGCCAGCGAGCATCTGGACTAAGTACACTGATGCCACCTTCTGCTTGACGGTAAAACTTTAAGGCTCGCTGGATTTGAAAACGCATTAGCGAACACCAGCGTTCGTCAATAACGCCGTTCATCAAATCTGCTTCGCTGTACTTAAAGAGCTCAAGATCCTCAAGAGGCAAATAGATACGCCCACGACGAGCATCTTCACCCACATCACGCAAAATATTGGTGAGCTGATTAGCAATCCCGAGTGCGATCGCTTCTTCTTTTGGGCAAGGTAATGCCTTAGCCCAAGGAGCAGTGTTGTATTCAGGATCAACCCCCATAACAACGGTAGACATTAGCCCAACCGTGCCTGCAACTCGGTAGCAATATAGCTTTAGATCTTCGAAGGTCTCATAGCGAAAGCGTTGCAGGTCCATACGCTGGCCAGTGATCATGTCTCGAAAAGGCTGAATATCCATTGAGAAATGATCAAGCGCATCGACCATTGCCACATCGTAGTCATCTTGAGGACGCCCTGCGAATACAGACTCTAGCTGATCTTCCCAATCATCCAGCGTTGCCTCAGTGGTGAACTGAGCAGAGGGACCATCAACTAACTCATCTGTACGCCGACACCAGACATAAATAGCCCAAATCGCTCTGCGTTTGGCCTCTGACATCAGCATGGTCCCCATATAAAATGTTTTTGAGTACTTAGCTGTTATCTGTCGGCAGCGCTCGTAGGACTCATCTACAGAAGCCAACTTGGACGCGGGCGAGACATCATTAGTAGTAGGTTGCAATAGCATAGGTGTCCTTGTTATGCAAAAAGCGTCACGAGCCAGTAGCGAGTCATATAGCAATGATTGAATCTTCTATCACAGCGTGACAAATCAAACTCACACCACTGCGCCTAGGCAGTTACCAATACCCAAGCGCAGAGGTTACTCATATGTTTTCGCGAATTTTATCCATTATAGATTTTTGGGCGTTACATTCTGATACAAAAACGTAACATTAACCTTATGAAGGTTTAACTTAACCAGCTGATTCAAATCGATGCCAGGCTATGGTCAATTGGCTAGCAACCTTCCTAGCAGCACGGTACTATAGTTTGCTGGTAAAACCGAGAAGAATTCATTTCCTGTCCTAATACCTGAACTAGTCCAGCCTATCCACACCTAAAGTATCCATTCTCATGACCACGAATTTTGATTTTTTGAGCCAAGTTGACCCAGACATCACCGCTATCATTGAGAGTGAGCGTCAACGTCAGCAAGATCATTTAGAACTGATTGCCAGTGAGAACTTTACCTCACCAGCTGTTATGGCTGCGCAAGGGTCTGTTCTGACTAACAAATATGCAGAAGGGCTACCTAACAAACGATATTACGGTGGTTGTGAATTTGTAGACCAGGCTGAGGAACTGGCTATTGAGCGTATTAAGCAGCTGTTCGGAGCAGCCCACGCCAATGTACAACCCCATTCGGGGGCTCAGGCAAATTTTGCAGTTTTTCTGGCGCTGCTGCAGCCGGGTGACACTATTCTGGGAATGGATCTTTCCCACGGTGGACATCTGACCCACGGCTCGCCAGTCAATGTGTCAGGAAAATGGTTCAACGTTGTCCAGTATGGGGTCAGCCAGGATACTGAACAACTTGATTACGATGAAATTCGTAAGCTAGCCCTTGAGCATAAGCCCAAGATAATTATTTGCGGATATTCCGCTTATCCTCGGACAATTCATTTTGATCGGTTCCGAGCTATTGCTGATGAGGTTGGTGCTTACCTCATGGCTGACATTGCCCATATTGCGGGATTAGTTGCCACGGGGCATCATCCCAACCCCATTCCTCACTGTCACGTTGTTACGACAACCACCCATAAAACATTGAGAGGACCGAGGGGTGGGTTGATTATGACCAGTGATGCTAATTTAGGTAAGAAGTTTGATAAGGCTGTTTTTCCAGGTAGCCAGGGGGGGCCCCTAGAGCATGTCGTGGCGGCTAAGGCAGTAGCGTTTGGGGAAGCCCTTAAACCTGAATTTAAGACTTACTGTGCCCAGGTGATTGCCAATGCCCAGGCCCTGGCGGCCCAGCTTCAGGCTCGTGGCTTCAAGGTTGTTTCAGATGGTACGGATAATCATCTGGTGCTAGTTGACCTACGGTCTATTGGTATGACCGGCAAACAGGCTGATGCTCTGGTCAGTATGGTCAACATCACAGCCAATAAAAACACGGTTCCTTTTGATCCTGAATCTCCTTTTGTGACCAGCGGTCTACGTCTGGGTTCACCCGCTATGACTACCCGTGGGCTGGGAGCTGAAGAGTTTAAGGAGATTGCCAACATTATTGCTGATAGGCTGTTGTCACCTGAGGATAGTAAGGTTGAGACCGACTGTCGAAATCGTGTTGCTGCTCTTTGCGATCGCTTTCCACTCTATCCTCACCTACACTCAGCAGTACCTGCTCTAGTTTAAGTGATTTAACTTGGTGAGCTAGCCAAACCCTGGCTAGCTCGCATATGGTTATCCAGGCTATGACAACCCCCGATAAGTCACGTACTCATGACGTACCTTATCCCTAGAAATACCCAACATATAAGGAATTTCTTTAACAAACCAACAACAGTGGTTTGAACCTGATAATTATCATCTTGAAAGATTCAAAAAACCTGCTAGTGTGACGATGACTGTCGCGTGTGCTGCCGACCCTTTGTGGTGAGTTCGTATAAGTAGATAGCACGTCTTCCCTCATCTCCTGCCACCCATGCCCTTTCAGATATATCCCCTACTGGCTTTTACTCTATCGGCCATTGTGGTGCTTGTATCCACACCGGTTATTAAAAAAATCGGTTTACACAGTGGTCGAGTCGATATGCCTGGAGGACGAAAAGTTCATAAGGTACCCATGGTGCGACTTGGAGGGGTGTCTATTTTTCTGGGCACGGTAGTTGCCCTGCTTGTTGTTTGGAATACCGGTGGCTTTGTCGATGCTCAAGGACAGCAGCTGGTTAACGAGCCGGAAGCGGAAATATGGGGAGTTACCCTGGGCGGATTGGCATTTTTCTTGATTGGTCTGCTGGACGATCTGTTTGGCCTTTCTGCCATTAGTCGTTTACTGATGCAAGCGACTGTAGCGGCCATTACCTGGTATGTGGGTGTGGATATTGCCTTTATCTTTGTGCCAGGGTTAGGAATTGTTCATTTAGCAGCCTGGGTGAGCCTGCCCCTAACAGTTGTTTGGCTAGTCGGTATGGCCAATGCCATCAACTGGATTGACGGTTTGGATGGTTTGGCGGCCGGAGTTTCAGGTATCGCCGCCATTGTCATGATGCTGGTTGCCCTGTTTATGGAACAACCTGCCGCTGCAGTCATTGCTGCTGCTCTCGCAGGTGGGGCGCTGAGTTTTCTAAAGTACAATTTCAATCCAGCCCAAATTTTTATGGGGGATGGTGGTGCTTATTATATGGGATTTACCCTGGCGGGTATCGGTGTTATTGGTTTGGTTAAGGGGGTTACCACTGCGGCTGTCTTCTTGCCTTATTTACTGATATTGGCTGTGCCCATCTTGGATATGTCGGCGGTCATTCTGGCGCGGTTACGTCGCGGATTATCACCATTTGTCGCCGATAAGCGTCATCTTCACCATCGGCTCTTAAATGCTGGACTTTCCCATCGATTTACTGTGCTGTTTATCTATGCACTAACCCTGTGGGTTGGCAGTTTGGCCTTAGCATTTTCGGGTATGCCCAGTGGCACCGCCTACGCATTAGGTTCAACGGCTTTACTTAGCTACACCAGCTGGCGAGCCAAACGGCATGCCCGTTAGCGCCTCACCTTGTCTGTTGTGAAAAAGACATTGTCATCATGCTCTGCTGTGGTTTTTATCGAATGGGGCTAATAGGGGTAGCTGTATGGAGTAATCAGGTTGCCAACGTCATATAGATAAAACGTTTCTGTTGTGGCTCCGGTCCGCTGAGTTTCGACGGTTTCTAATAAATCAAACCGCTCAAAATATGTTGCATAGGTTGCTCGAATCTCTTGTTGGTCGTAGTCGGCAATGGTTAGAAATAAGCCCGACGCCCCCACCCAGTCTGCTGGTGAAAACCAGACGGCATGTCCTCGGGGGTCTTGGGTAAAGGCCATGACAGGGGCTGAAGTAAGCGGGCTAATGGCCATATCTACATAGCCGCTTAACCAAAACTCATTGGTCACTAAAAAATCAGCAGTTGCGATCGCATCTCCAATTTTCCCTTCTTTCAACAACTGCCGTAGCTGCACCACATCAATCATCGTTGTTGTCGGATCGGTCTCAGGTGCAATCACTTTAACAACACCGCCAGGGCGCTGTAGGGTCCCTAGTGCCACATGCCCCAGTGCAAATATCAATAGAGTTGCAATAACCAGAGCACTTCCCATCAGCCAGCGTCTAATGGTTTGAGAGGACCAGTTTGTTATGGCTGTCGCCAGCAACAGGCTCAGACTCCATAGCCCCGGTGCTGGCCAGGCTGGATAAATTCGTGTAAGGCCCCCCAGCAGGGTAAACCCGATGGCGATGTGTAATCCCATCCACAGCACAAACCGATAGCGCAAATCGTCGATGCGCCACAGACTGCGACCAGTCACCCACCACAGGGGAAACCCCAAAGTAGGAAACAGATAGGCGACACCCACTAACCACACGCCCACCATGGCTAGCAAATTAAAACTGGGGCGATTGGCACTACCATCAAATCGCGTTGATAGGTGAAACCCAAAAGACAGCCAGTCGTGCTGAAGATTCCAATACACTAGCGGTGTGAGTGTGAGGGCAAACAGTGCTAGCGCCCCTGCTAGCCATGGAGATATCAATGCCTGTCGATGTTGAGCGCTGGTGAGGCAAAACCCAACCAGACCTAGACCCAATATAAATCCGTGATACTTGCTCAGACATACCAGCCCTAACAGTAAGCCAATCAGAGCAATTTTGGCGGTGGGTCGATAGGGGGCTGGCGGGAAAAACTCTTGCACAGCAACATACATCACCAGTGACCACCAAAAAATCAGCCCGTTATCGGGCGCAGCCAGTAGACCAAAGCTCAAAACAAATAAAGGACATAGGGATGCGATCGCAACCGCCCACATACCTGCAGCTTCCCCAAACAGTCGTCGCCCTGTGAGAAATAGCAACCCTGTACTCAGGCCGTATAAAACCAATGCTCCCAACCGCAGCGTTAATGGGGAGAGATAGCTGGTTAACCAGGGGCCGATAGCCGTTGTCAGAGCTACCATCACAGGATGGTCAAAATAGCTCCAATCCCAATGCTGGGTATATAAAAAATAGTAAGCTTCGTCAAAGCCTGGTGGCAGTAACCATGCAATCAGGATGCGCAGCAGCCAAGAACCGATTAAAACTCCCATCAGCCAGCCTGGCCACTGCAGTTGCTTTCCTATGGTCATAGTTTTATTTCGGCTCACCCCTAAATCCCTTCCAAGTATCAGATCAAATCAGCAAAAAATGCTTTACCATCACCAACGCAGGGCATATTCTTAGCGTTCTTCTTTCAATGACCTATTCTGGCCAACTGACCGGCAGTGCAGAAATCATATGTGTTGGTACCGAGTTACTGCTGGGCGATATCCTCAACAGCAATGCCCAGTATTTAGCTCAGCAACTTGCTCAATTAGGGATTACCCATCACTACCAAACTGTGGTTGGAGATAATCCTCTACGGTTAGCGCGAACCATTGCCATTGCCTGTGAACGAGCGCGGCTGATTATTTTTACCGGCGGTCTTGGCCCTACACCCGACGACATTACAACAGCGACAATTGCTGACTTTTTTGGGGTGCCTCTAGTCGAAAATGCAGAGGTTCTAGCTGACATCACCGCTAAATTTGCCCAGCGTGATCGCGCCATGAGTGCCAACAATCGTAAACAGGCCCTATTGCCGAAAGGAGCGGATGTGTTGCCTAACCCCCAGGGCACTGCTCCAGGCATCTTGTGGCAGCCTCGCCCAGGGCTTTGTATCATGACGTTTCCGGGGGTGCCACGAGAACTGCACACCATGTGGGAAACTACCGCAGTTTCGTATCTTCAAAATCAGGGCTGGAACAACGGGGTTATTCATAGCCACACGCTTAAGTTTTGGGGTGTGAGCGAGTCAGGACTGGCGGCCAAAGTTGACAGCTTTCTGCAGCTAGACAATCCTACGGTTGCTCCCTATGCCAGTAACGGTGTGATCAAACTTCGGATTTCAGCTAAAGCCACCAGCATAGCTGAGGCAGAACAGCTTATGGCCCCTGTGGTGGCGCAGCTCAAGACCATTGGCGGTATTGACTGCTTTGGGGAAAATGATGACAGCCTAGGCGATGCTGTTGGTCAACTTTTGTTGGCGCAGCATGCCACCCTGGCTGTCGCAGAGTCTTGTACAGGTGGTGGGTTGGGGGCGACAATTACAGCTACTTCGGGCAGCTCTGCCTATTTTATGGGCGGTATTATTTCCTATGACAATGCTGTTAAAGAACAACTGCTAGATGTTTCACCTGAAGTGTTAGCGAGCCATGGCGCAGTGAGTGCTACAGTCGCTGAACAAATGGCGGCAGGTGTACGCCTGCGGCTCGCCACTGATTGGGGAATTAGTGTCACAGGCATTGCAGGGCCAGGTGGCGGCAGCCAACAAAAACCAGTAGGGTTAGTTTTTATCGGTTTAGCAAATCAGACAGACACGTGGCATATTGAATGTCGGTTTGGCCACCGTAAAAGTCGTGAATGGATTCGATTAATGAGCCGTAATACCGCTTTGGATCTTCTACGTAGAGCTTTATTAAGCCACGCTAATGCTGTATAGATACCGAGGTGTAGATTAAGCCACCTTGATCATTTCTGCTAATTCGTTATCATAGTGAATACTTCCACAAATAACTTAACTGAAGTTTACTTCAGGTTGATTTGCTATTTGCGGAATCTATAATGGTTCTACATAGGACCTCATCAGATGAGATTAGGAGCAGCCTGGCTCATGGATATTGACAAAATTCTGGAAAAGCTGAAGAACTGGTTGAATCGAGTTCTAGATTCGCTGCTTGGTCCTTCAGCGCAGCCGGAACCAGAAGCGATTCCTATCCCTGTAGACGACCGTCGTCGTCGTTAACTTGCTGATTCTATCAGGGGTTTTAGCTTACTATCCCTTAGGTTCTTTACGAAGCTTTATCACATTCACTTCAGTGATAGGGTTTTGGTAGTATCTAGGGCATAGTTTTTGAGATTACCCTTGAGTAATATTCTTGTGCTTCACGGCCCAAATCTCAACATGTTGGGGAGGCGTGAGCCTGATATATATGGCAGTGATACCCTTGAGGATGTTAATGCTGCTTTGGAGACTTTAGCGAGCAAGTTGGCAACTAGAGTTGATTTTTATCAATCAAATCATGAAGGCGGTTTGATTGATGCTATCCAATCGTCTGAGGGAAATTACCAGGGGATTTTGATTAATCCTGGAGCGTATACTCATACAAGTGTCGCTATTCGCGATGCGATCGTATCGGTAGCGCTACCTACGGTGGAAGTTCACTTGAGCAATATCCATAAGCGTGAAGCGTTCCGTCATTATTCCTACATCGCCCCGGTTGCCATTGGTCAAATCTGTGGATTTGGCGTCAATAGCTATCACCTAGGGCTGCGTGCATTGGTAGACTATTTGCATGCGACTAAGCCTTAGTGGTCGGCTGTTAGCTCAGTGTGGGAATTTTCCGAGGCTGCTCCATTCATCCCAGAGTCACTGTGTCCTTCTTGTCTGTCTGTCTCAGATGACTGGCTTTGCATTTGTGTTTTTAGCTTTTCCAACTGCTCTGCCATAATGCTGGCCATGGTCCCCGGTGTTCGCTGCTGTACCCAGACCATGCTGGCCGATAACAATAGCTCTTTGAGGTAGGCATAGGAAAAGTTCTCAGAAGCCGTTGCGATCGCATCAATTTCACCCATCGATAGCTGCATCTCTGGCTTTAGCTTTTGATTCCAAAGTTGCAGATAGGCTACCCGCTCTGCAGCTTCTGGTGAGTCAAAATGATATTTGCGATCAAACCGACTAGGTCGCTCTAAAATTGCAATATCCAGCCGCTCTGGATGATTGGTTGAGGCAATCATCAACACTCCATCATTCAAAGCAAACCCGTCTAGCTCATTTAGAAAGAATGAGCGGTTCTCATCATCCACTAGCGCATCTAGATCTTCAATCACCACAATACATGGAGCAGCTTCTCGCACCCGATTAAACGCTAGACGCATGTTGTCGGTATCACTACTTTGACGGGTTTTAAAGCTTTTGATGTATAGGCACGGATATCCCAGCGAATTGACCAAAGCTTTAACCATGTGGGTTTTTCCATTTCCCGGTGGCCCGATAAATAACAAACCACGTTTCCACGGCACGTTGTAGTCGGCATACATCGACTGAGAATCAAAGAAACGCAGGGCATCTTCATAGATGTCTTCCTTGAGGGTGCCAGCCAGTACTAAATTTTCCAGCGTGGCGCTTTTAATGGACGCATACAGGTCACGATTTTTTTGCCAAAATCCGCCTTCAAAGACCAAAACCTCCTCGCGCACCTGAGAATTCCATTGACAAACGGCTGTAAAAAACTCATCAGCTATCGCCTGAGTATCCGCCAAAATCCAGTAGTAACGACAGTCGTCAAAATATCCCTGAGGCCATGACAGCTGTAGAACCATCAGCGTATGTTCCTGCCATTGGACCTCAAAACAAAAGTTCTTCTGTTCATAACGCAATGTATGCTTTTTTGCATTCCACAGGGTCATTACGTGGTTGTGCACGACTGCCTCGCGCGCACTGGCTGCATAGCCAGCTGGCAGCTCTACTGTGCTCACGACCTGGGTATTACATAATCCCTCTTCGGCATATTTACGTAGCTCAAAGTAGTAGCTGTCTCCTTCTAAAACGATTTTTCCAGGGAAGCTGTCTGCCAGAAACTGACTGACATAGTAAGGAATCGATGCAGGAGACATTCTCAGAGCTTCTAGAATCAGATAGGTGAGATTGACTGAACGTGAACCCGATGAATAAAGCATGCTGAAGCGTATGTGAATGCCTAGGAAGACTGATTTTACCCTTGGACTATATTGTGCACTGCTTTTCCGCTACCCATGGGAAAACTCGGAAGTTATGGGTATGGTCTCTATCTAGAACATTGGGGTTTTCGTGGCGAGAACCACCAAGGTTGATTGAGATTTGGTTTGGATGTGGTCTAACAACCTGTGCTACGTTAGCCACAATCTAATCTGGGAGTAGCCATGGCTGATTCGCAGGGTAATCCGTTTATCGGCAACCCCTTTATGCAAAAGGGTAATAAAACACCCCCCGTTGAGCGTGAATCAAAATCCCAACCTCGTCAAACACCGGCAGCGGACAGTCCATTATCACCCTCTGAAAAAAACAGCGAGTCACCGGCTAACCCTTCCAAAAAATCAGCTAGGTCATCTAAGTCGTCCAAAACTTTATCTAAATCACCCACTGCAAAAGCTCGTTCTAGTTCCAAACGCAAACGTGCTAGCCAACCTGAGATCGCTGTGCCTGCTCACACAGGCGATGGCTACAAGGTTCAGGTGTTGGCCAAAATTCCCATGCCGTCAAATACCAACATGCCCAGCCGCGATTATTTATGGTTTGCGGTATACCCTATTATTCCCCGTGTCGGCGACTGTCTTTTTCATGACGGACGCTACTTTCGGGTGGATGCCGTCTTTTTATATGAAAATACAAATGTTGGCTGGTGTGCTGATTTAGAGGTTTCGTGTTATGCCCGCAGGCATTAGTTTTGCAAAACCTTGGAGGGCTACGGTGTAGATGCCTGAGCTACTGAGTGGTTAACAAACGATTCATGGATCTGAGTTACCACCGCTTCAGCATCAGCATCTTGAGCATACTGACTGGACAGCACTACCGTTTGCTCATTGCCGTAGCCAACAAACGTGATTAATGCCTGTTGACCATTCTCGGGCTGATACCAAACTCGAAACCCTGATTGACCATCAATCGCGACTAGCGTATAACGCTCTACAGCTATAGCTTCGGTAACTATTTGATCTAACCGCTGCGGCACTGCTGTTTGCGGATCTTCCCGGAGCATTATAATCTCAGTTCGAATAGGCATATTAGCGTCATTGCCAGTACTGATAATGGCTACACCAGTGTCACCTTGAGGATCTACTTGCCATCCCCTTGGGTAATCCACGCTAAATTTAGTGGAATCATAGCGAGCAAATTCACCCAAACTAGGTTGTTCCTGCTTCCCCTGGAGATCACTGTGGCTAACTGTCCGCTGATTAGCTAACACCTCTGCGGCAACAACAGCGGGCCCTAGGACGATCCCCAAAGCGCCCATGCTCAGTAAAACTTTCCCGACAGTCTGCTTAGTATTAAAGTCCATAGGTATTTAGCGATTCTAATCGGAGCTACACGTTAACCAGCCGTTCTCAAATCTCTAGTCGCCCGCCTCCATTTGTCCAGCATCTCAGGTATCCATGAAAATTCCTAGCCTATTGTTAGCAACAGCTCCAGTCGCGTTGGGGCTTTCTTTCATGGCCACTGGCGCCGAGGCATTTCCTGGCTACAGACCCACGCCTCGCGGTATCCCCAATGTGCGGGTTTCCGGTGGTACTCGGTCCACCTTAGCCGCCAGCTGTATTACTGCTCCTCAATCCCCCCACCTGACATCCATTTTTCCAGACGACGATTTGGGGTATACCACTGATGGTTATCCGGCGTTTCAGTGGTATGTGCCTAGCAACAATGCTAGCTACGTAGAGTTTAATCTGTACGAAGTGATTAGTGAAGACGAAGGAATCTTTCAACCGGTATATCAAACAGCATTTGTTCCTAGCCCAACTGCTGGAATTGCCACGCTACAGCTGCCGCAGACAGCGGGGCTGACTCCCTTGAAGGCAGATAATTATTACTACTGGAGTATAGAAGTTTATTGCCCTGACGATGAGGTCGCTGCCATGATGGCAGAGGGATTTGTAGAAGTGCTGACGCCAGCTCCTGCCTTGGAAGCTGAACTAGCTAATAGCGAAGGAATTGATAGAGCTGCGATCGCAGCCGAAAACAGTCTTTGGTTTGATACCACTCGTGCCCTCACCGACCACCTACGAACTCAGCCCGACGATCGTCAGGCAATTGAGAGTTGGCAAATATTGCTGGAATCTATCGGGCTAGAGAATATTGCCGGTGCCCCGCTTTTACCTTAGTTAGCAGTAGTTTGACAGCATCCAGGTGGGTAAATTAAATCGAGTCTTTAACCCGCAGCAAACAAAGTATACGTTGATATTTGTTAAAGTTTATGAACACGTCTAACGTTGATAATCCCACTATCTAACTTATGCTGCGTCTCGAAAATATCAATAAGGTTTATCCAACTGGAGAAGTATTGCGAGACGTTACCTGGGAAGTTAAGCCGGGTAATCGCATTGGTCTAGTGGGCGTCAACGGAGCTGGAAAATCTACTCAGCTCAAAATTATCATGGGGGAAATTGAGCCGACTGGCGGCAGTGTAATTCGCCCTACTGAGCTGCATATTGGCTATCTTAACCAAGAGTTTGAAGTTGATCCCCGCCGCACTGTACGTGAAGAATTCTGGACAGTATTTGAAGAAGCCAATGCGGTCCAAAAAAAACTGGCAGATATTCCACATCATATGGAAAGTGCCGATCCAGATGAACTTGAAAAGCTAATTAAGGCCCTGGATCGCGAACAGCGAAAATTTGAAGCCTTAGACGGTTACGGGCTGGAATCAAAAATTGAAAGGATTTTACCCGAGATGGGGTTTCAAAATGATGATGGAGAGCGTTTAGTCAGTTCGTTTAGCGGTGGCTGGCAAATGCGTATGGGTCTAGGCAAAGTCATGCTCAAAGCACCAGATCTGCTGCTATTAGACGAGCCGACTAACCACCTGGACTTGGAAACTATTGAATGGTTAGAAAGCTACCTCAAAGGATTGACAACCCCCATGGTCATTGTTTCCCATGACCGTGAATTTCTAGATCGCCTCTGTACCCACATTGTTGAGACTGAGCGGGGGGTTTCTACCACATACCTTGGTAACTACAGTGCCTATTTAGCTCAAAAATCAGAATCGAGGCTCGCGCAACAGGCTACTTTTGACCGCCAACAAAAGGAAATTGCTAAACAGCAAATATTTGTGGATCGTTTCCGTGCCAGTGCTACCCGCAGTACCCAGGCTAAAAGCCGAGAAAAACAGTTAGAAAAAATAGAGCTAGTCAAAGCTCCCGTCTCTGATGTCAGATCATTGCAATTTAAGTTTCCACCAGCGCCCCGCAGCGGTCGAGAGGTGGTTCAGCTCAGCGATCTCACCCATACCTATGGAGATAACATTCTGTTTCTAGGAGCAGAGTTGTTAATTGAGCGGGGCGATCGCATTGCTTTTGTGGGTCCCAATGGCGCTGGTAAATCAACACTACTTCGTCTGATCATGGGGCTAGAGAAGCCTGTAGAAGGTCAGGCTATTCTGGGAGAGCACAATGTCATTCCCAGCTATTTTGAGCAAAATCAAGCAGAAGCCCTAGATCTCAATAAAACGGTCATGGCGACCATTCACGACGAAGTACCCACCTGGAAAAATGAAGAGGTGCGTACATTGCTGGGTCGGTTTCTGTTCAGTGGTGAAATGGCTTATAAGCCTGTTACGGCTCTTAGCGGTGGCGAAAAAGCTCGGTTAGCCTTGGCCAAAATGCTCCTAGCGCCAGCTAATCTTTTAGTCCTAGACGAGCCTACTAACCATCTAGATATTCCAGCCAAAGAAATGCTGGAATCTGCCCTGAAGGAATATGATGGCACTGTTTTAATTGTTTCTCACGACCGATTTTTTATTTCCCAGGTTGCTAACAAGATTGTAGAGATTCGCGAAGGTGAACTACGGCTGTATCGAGGAGACTACAGCTACTATCTTGAAAAAATAGAACAGGAAAAAGAACGAGCCAGATTAGAAAAAGAAGAGGCCGAGCGGGCTGCTAAAACTGCCGCTAAGCGGCAAAAACAAAAAAATAAACAAAAAGCCAAAGCTACCACCAAAAAAAAGCGTTGATCTGAGTCAAGCTGTCCTCAGATTAGGCAATTTGTTTAGATATCGCACTGTCGACACTCTTAGATGTGCTTCCAAAGCTTTTCTATAGTTCTTTAGTCATCTGGAAAATCTGACGTAAGCTGAGAAAAAGTTAGGTAGTCTCAGTTAGACTTTTTTGTACTTAGTAAATATTGGGAAGGTCTAATATCGAGACTCCCAAACCCATAGAGTTATTTGGTGAGCATTGCTATTAGAGCAGTAATTTAGCTCATTGATAAGCTATAGAAAGCTTGAATCAAACATATAGTTGTAAATTCTATATTTTTGATAATTTTTAGTGAACGATTGTGCTGTTGTTGGCAGTTAATATGGCCTGTAGCGGCCTTTTTATAAAGCTGACTGAGAATGCACAAGGTTCCAGCAGATACGTTGAATCATTCAACGGGTCAATTTCTGAGAAAATTTTTATCAGCTAATTTCTCTGTTTAAGAAAATCTTAATGATCAAGAAAGCGTGAGTGATATGATCTCGCTAGTTAAAAGACACAGCTGTTCGTAGTTGGAAGAAGGATTGGTAAGTATGGCGCAGGAGTCTGTTTCTCCAATGGTTCTCGTCATCCTAGATGGATGGGGATATCGCGATGAGGACAATGGAAATGCAATTAAAAATGCCAGAACCCCTGTTATAGATAGCCTTTGGGCTGCCTATCCGCATACTTTGATTCAAACGTCTGGTAAAGATGTCGGTCTGCCAGATGGTCAGATGGGTAACTCTGAAGTGGGGCACTTGAATATTGGTGCCGGTCGCATCGTTCCGCAGGAGCTTGTTCGAATTTCGGATGCCGTTGACGATGGCTCTATTCAAGAAAATAAGGCGTTGTTAGATGTATGCCAGAAAGTCCGTTACAACGGTGGAAAGCTCCATTTTGTAGGGCTTTGCTCAGAAGGTGGTGTACATTCTCATCTGAACCATTTGCTAGGCCTGCTGAATATGGCTAAAGCCCAGGATATTCAGAATATTTGTATTCATGCAGTTACCGATGGCCGGGACACACAACCTAAAGCAGCTAAGGTTGCGATTCAAAAGCTGCAGGATCACCTAGATCAAGAAGGTGTAGGGCGCATTGTTACCCTCAGCGGTCGCTATTATGCAATGGACCGCGACCAGCGCTGGGACCGTGTTGAAAAAGTTTACAGCGTTATGACTGACCCCAGCGGCGGCAGTGGTAAGACTGCTGTTGAAACGATTGAGGCTTCCTATGCTGAAGAGGTTACTGACGAATTTATTCAGCCAGTACGTCTAGCGTCTGGGGCGGTTGAGCCCAACGACGGCGTCATCTTCTTCAACTTCCGACCTGATCGAGCGCGTCAGCTAACTCAAGCGTTTGTTGATCCAAAGTTTAAGGGATTTGAGCGGGCCTTAACCTCCCCCTTAAATTTTGTCACGATGACTCAGTACGATAGCTCACTATCTACTGTAGAAGTAGCCTTTGAACCCCAGAACCTGAGCAACATTCTGGGAGAAGTTGTGGCCGATCATGGGCTTAAGCAATTTCGCACTGCAGAAACTGAAAAATATGCCCATGTTACTTACTTCTTTAATGGTGGTCGTGAAGATCCCTTTGAGGGCGAAGAGCGTGAGCTGGTATCAAGCCCTCAGGTCGCAACGTACGACAAGGCTCCGGCCATGTCTGCTAAAGCCGTCACCGATACGGCGATCATGGCTTTAGGTAAGGGTGAATATGCCCTTGTTGTGATTAATTATGCCAACCCGGATATGGTTGGCCACACAGGCAATATGGACGCCACTATTCAGGCACTTGAGTCAGTTGATATCCAGATGGGCCGCTTGCTGGATTCGGTTGGTCAAGCCGGAGGCACTACCATTATCATCGCGGATCACGGTAATGCTGAATATATGTGGGATGAAGAGGGACGTCCTTGGACTGCTCATACGACTAACCCCGTACCGTTTATCTTGGTTGAAGGTGAGCGGCTTAAGATTCCGGGTCGCGGGGGTGAAGCTGAGCTGAGAGAAAATGGATGTTTAGCAGATATTGCACCCACAATCTTAGAAATTTTACAGCTACCTCAACCTAAGGAAATGACGGGTAAATCGATGATTGCGCCTATTCGCGTAGATGTTAAGCGCAACCGCACACCTGTGAAGGTATCTCTGTAATGGGCTAGGCACGCTAAAGGTTCGCCACAGCGCATACCCTGAGGTACCATAGTCTTCTGGCACTGGTGTTTAGAGAACTCCTGTTGCTGCACATATCGGTTTACGAAACGGTCAGGCTCAAAATTTGCAATGCTAATATCGGTTTTACAGATAGTATGGCTGGTTTCTGCCATCGGGTTAATTATTCTAGTACTGTTTCACAGCCCCAAGGGGGATGGTCTTGGTGCTTTAGGTGGACAAGCCCAAATGTTCACTAGTACAAAAAGTGCAGAGACAGCATTAAACCGTGCTACCTGGCTTCTGACCATTTTGTTTATGGGGATTACAGTGATTCTGAGTGCTGGTTGGCTGGGCGACTCGGTTTCTGAGCTACCGACTTCTGTAGAGCCTTTGCCACCGGTTGAACAAACAGTGCCTGCTGCTGGCGATACGGCTATTCCAGCTGATTTAAGCTCCCCTGAAACAACAGGCGACACTGCTGAATAAAGCCGTTGGTCTTTAACTAATCACTAAAAACAAAACCCGTAGCCACAGACCGTGGCTACGGGTTTTGTTTTTAGTGGTAGACCATTGGGCACCTATTGAGAGTGCCCGTGTCTGTTTCCTAAAGAGCCTTGGCCCGAGCAACCACGTTCTCAACGGTATAGCCGAACTCTTGCATAATTCGACCACCTGGAGCAGATGCGCCGAACCGATCAACACTGATCATGTCGCCGTCGGCGCCATAGTACTTACCCCAACCCATTTCGATACCAGCTTCAACGACTAACCGCTTAGTAACCGCTTTGGGCAGAACGGACTCTTTGTAGTCAGCATCCTGAGCTTCAAAAAGTTCCCAGGAAGGCATGGAGACTACGCGCACTTTTTTGCCGTCAGCCTGCAGTTGCTTGGCAGCTTCAACGCAAAGGGAAACTTCGCTACCAGTGCCGATCAAAATTAGCTCAGCACCGTCGTCATCAGATAGGACATAAGCGCCTTTAGCCACACTATCAATGGAGCTACCTTCTAGCTGGGGTAAATTCTGACGAGAGAATGCCATCAGCGTGGGAGTTTTACGACTTGAGATCGCAACCTTATAGGCACCCGATGTCTCATTGCCGTCTGCAGGACGAATTACATAGAGATTTGGAATCGCACGCAGAGACGCAATCGTTTCAACAGGCTGGTGTGTGGGGCCATCTTCACCCAGGCCAATGGAGTCGTGGGTCATTACATAGAGAACACCAGCCTCAGACAGTGCCGACAGGCGAATCGCCGCCCGCATGTAGTCAGCAAACACCAGGAATGTTGCACAGTAGGGAATCAGCCCTGAGGTGTGCAGTGCGATGCCGTTGCAGATAGCGCCCATGCCGTGCTCACGCACACCAAAACGCAGGTTGCGATTCTCGTAAGCACCCTTTTGAAAGTCACCCGAAATCTTCATCAGGGTGTTGTTGGACTTGGCCAAGTCTGCGGAGCCGCCAATTAGCTCAGGTACCGCTGGTGCGAGTGCATTTAGTGTGGCTTCAGAGGTCTTACGGGTTGCTATGGCCTTATCACCAGGAGCATAGGTGGGCAATGCGGCTTCCCAATTCTCGGGCAGCTTGCCGGAAATCATCCGCTCAAATGTGGCGGCATCTTCCGCGTACTTAGTGCGATAGGTGGCCAGGGTCTGGTTCCACTCAGCTTCAGCGCTAGCACCTTTATCAATTGCCTGATGGAAACGAGTGAGAACGTCTTCAGGAATTTCAAAGGGTGCGTAGTTCCAATCTAGGTTTTGACGAGTTAGACCAATTTCCTCATCACCCAAAGCTGCACCATGAACGCCGGATGTGTCGGCTTTGTTGGGGGAGCCATAGCCAATGGTGGTGGTCACCTTGATCATGGTGGGCTTATCAGTGACTTGCTTCGCTTCTTCAATGGCTTTTGCGATCGCACTCAGGTCGGTGTTGCCATCTTCTACGTGGAGAACATGCCAGCCGTAGGCCTCAAAACGCTTGCTGACATCTTCGGTAAAGGCAAGCTCAGTAGAGCCATCAATAGAAATATGATTGTCGTCGTAGAGGGCAATCAGTTTGCCCAGACCCAGGTGACCCGCCAGCGAGCAAGCCTCACCGGATACCCCTTCCATGTTGCAGCCGTCGCCCAAAATCGCATAGGTATAGTGGTCAACCAACGTGCAATCAGGCTTGTTGAAACGAGCTGCCAGGTGAGCCTCGGCCATGGCTAGACCGACAGCATTACAAATACCCTGGCCCAGAGGACCCGTCGTAACTTCAACACCAAGAGTCTCAAAGTTTTCAGGGTGTCCGGGAGTTGTTGCCCCCCACTGCCGGAAGTTCTTGATATCTTCGAGCTTGACACTGTCGTAACCTGTCAGATGCAGCAGTGCGTATTGCAGCATGCAACCATGACCTGCAGACAGAACAAAGCGATCGCGGTTAAACCACTTGGGGTTTTTGGGATTAAATTGCATAAATTGATCCCAAAGAACAAACGCCATCGGCGCAGCTCCCATGGGCAAACCAGGATGACCAGATTTAGCCTTTTCAACGGCATCAATGGCCAAGAACCGAATGGCATTTATACACTGCGTTTCAAGAGATTGGGTTGCAACAGCCATAGTCTTCCAAGTAGTTAACGACGGTACAGTCCAGGTGTGAACAAAGCAGACGAACGCACCTTTGCTGATGGTGATAGCAGATTAGGAGGTTTTAGACAGGTAACCCCCAACGTGTCAAAGCATGGGCAAAAACGGATATGTACGTATTTGCGTGCATGATTGTGTACCCTTAAGGTAAGAGCCTGCAGACTCAAACACCCCGAGCGCACAAGCCATATGGCAAAACAGTTTCAACCGTTTGGAGCAGGCATCTAGCCACTCACCTGCAACCGTTAATTGTGACAGTCTCTCACTGAACCCCACTGAGCAAGCGAGCCAACCACCCCAACTCGGTTCAAGGAGAGCCACTGGCCTAAAGCCTATACCGTGATTAGTCAATACATTCAAAAAAATGAATGTACTTAAAAACGAATAGCAACCTGAACAGGTTACTCTGTCGTTTAATAAATGTTTTCTGTTAGGTCATTATACCTACCAAGCTGTAGCACTAACTACGATACTTGCGAAAAACCAACGTCACGTTATGACCACCAAAACCAAATGAGTTAGACATTGCTACATCTATAGTGTGGGCACGACTCTTGTTAGGTACGTAGTCTAAATCACACCCATCATCTGGGTCTTGCAGGTTGATGGTGGGGGGAACGCGATCATTGGCAACAGCCATACAGACTGCTACGCCCTCAATACCGCCGGATCCACCCAGCAAATGTCCTGTCATCGATTTGGTTGAGCTGACTGGAATTTGTGTTGCACAATCACCCAACGCGGTTTTAATCGCGGCTGTTTCAGTCGGATCATTAGCAGGGGTACTTGTGCCGTGGGCGTTGATATAGCTCACTTCTAAGGGAGATACACCCGCATCTTTAAGGGCCAGCTCCATAGAACGGGCAGCACCGGCCCCACCGGGAACGGGCGCAGTCATATGGTAGGCATCACAGGTCATGCCGTAGCCCACCATCTCCGCATAGATGTGAGCTCCTCGACTGAGGGCATGTTCAAGTTCTTCTAAGATCAAAATGCCAGCCCCTTCACCCATCACAAACCCATCGCGGCCTTTATCAAAGGGGCGACTAGCGTGATCCGGGTCGTCATTGCGGGTCGACAGGGCTCGAGCGGAGGCAAACCCGGCAAATGACAGCGGTGTAATCGCGGCTTCGGTACCCCCACAGATCATGGCTTGGGCATACCCGTTTTGGACAATGCGAAAGGCATCTCCAATCGCATTAGAGCCAGCTGCACAAGCGGTCACCGCACAGGAATTAGGGCCTTTTGCACCCGTATGAATAGCGGTTAACCCAGCTGCCATATTGGCGATCATCATCGGCACCATAAATGGGCTGCAGCGGCTAGGTCCTTTATTTAGATAGACAGATTGCTGTTCTTCCATCACCTTAAGACCGCCCACACCGGTGCCAATCATGACGCCCACTTGCTCTGCGTTGAGGTCCGTAATGGCGAGCTTGGCGTTGGCTAGGGCCTGTTTGCTAGCTGCGATCGCAAACTGGGCAAATCGATCGGTTCGCTTAGCATCTTTAGCATCCAGGTACTCCAACGGGTCAAACCCTTTGACTTCACCCGCAATCCGGCATTTATGCTTAGATGCGTCAAACAGTGTGATCGGTCCGATACCGCTTTTACCAGCTACCAACCCTTGCCAATAGGCTTCTAGAGTATTGCCGATGGGGGTAATGGCCCCCATACCAGTAATCACAACGCGCTTTTTTTCAGTACTTGTCATGGTCATCGACACAAGAGGAACGGTCCCAAGGCATTAAAAAACAGGGTTTTCAAACAGACACAGTCGCTCATGCAGGGGACTTTTCTTTGATAAAGTCAACGGCTGGTTGAACGGTGCCGATGCTCTCCGCTGCCTCATCGGGAATATCGATGTCAAATTCTTCTTCGAGAGCCATTACCAGCTCTACTGTATCCAGGGAATCAGCGCCTAGGTCGTTGGCAAAGCTAGCTTCTGGTTTGACTTCAGCGACATCAACACCCAGCTGTTCAGATACGATCTTTTGAACTTTTCCTAAAATATCGTCAGCCATAATCTCCAAATTTCCTTTTCAGCGCAGCAAAGAACATGTCCTAAACTCAGATTGGCGCATCCCAAAATGTCAAGATGTCTGTCTGGATTTAGGCATTTTTTCATCTTATAGGAAAGCGTGCGCCCTACATGGGCATACGGCAAGCTGCATTTAAGTCGGCTGCAGCCAAAACAGACCGGAGCCCCACAATATTACAATCCATAAACTTTTGACACGTTGCCCCGTTGGCTAAAAATGGCACTGATAGACTAAAGCTTGATTGGAGAACTACTTTGGCTAGTTTTGGCCAATGTAAACAAAATTGGCTGAGTTGTGATTTATATATCCTTCAAAGCACCTCTCAGTTATGGTTTGCATACTCGCCATAGTCAAACTGCTATATATAGCTGAAACCGTTTAATAATATTGGAGCATTCCTTCGATGTCTCATTCGGTCAAGATTTACGATACCTGCATTGGTTGTACTCAGTGTGTTAGGGCTTGCCCAACAGATGTACTTGAAATGGTGCCTTGGGATGGTTGCAAGGCTGGTCAGATTGCCTCTTCTCCTCGTACCGAGGACTGTGTCGGCTGTAAGCGTTGTGAGACCGCTTGCCCAACTGACTTTTTAAGTATTCGTGTCTATCTGGGTGCTGAAACTACTCGCAGCATGGGTCTGGCCTACTAGACTTTCAGATTTGATAACAGCTTTCACTCGAAACGTTTATATCTCCTAGCCTTTTGGGGCTAGGAGTTTTTTATGCTCGGACCGCAAACTTGCGGACAGCCACTAAGCTACCTAAAAGACCCACCAGGCTGCCCAGGGCAAATAGCGATGTCGGCAGCATGATTAGCTGTCTTGGTGTGAACTGCAGTCCTACAGCTAAAAACTGTAAAAATTCTGGCTGCTGGGCCGATAGACGCTGTAGCGATTGATGGGTACCCACTAACAAAGCCCAGGCAATAAAGGCGCCCATCAGTCCAAAGGTGATGCCCTGCAAGATAAACGGTAAATAGATCCACGCCGAGGTGGCCCCCACCAGCTGCATCACTTCAATTTCCCGGCGGCGGGCCATGACAATCAATCGAATGGTTGTGGTAATAACCGCGATCGAAGTCACACTTAAAATTGCGAGCACACCTAAGCTGACGTACTGCAAGCCTTCATTTAGCTCCGTCAGACGCTGAACAGCTTCTGTAATATAGAGAACCTCATCAACACCGCTCAGACCCTCTAGCTGGGCTGCCACAGTTGGCACCGCTTCAGATGAGGCGACTCTGACCTTGATTTCGTCCACCAAAGGATTGCCTTTGAGCTGCTCGGTAGCATTAGGCATATCCTCGATACCCAGTTCTTGACTGAGCTGTGTCCAGGCTTCTTCTTTGGTGACGGTGACAACCTCGGCAACATTGGCCAAGTTTGTGATGCGATCGCTAAGACTGTCAGCCGTGACACCACTGTCTAGATAGACCGCAATTTCCAGCTGGCTACCAAATTGATTTAACAGGCTTTCCACCTGCCAGGTTGCTTGCAAACTAATCCCAAATAAAAAAAGCAGCACCATGATTGTGCTGATAGCGGCCCAGTTCATCCAGCCGCCACGCTGCAGTCCCAAAACGGTTTCCCGCAGAAGATAGCTTGCTTTAGTAAAAAACTTACCCATGCTGACTTATACGCTGAGCAAATACTCCATTGATGATGAGGCAGCAGACACAAATAACCTGATGAAAATACTATCCCAGGGCACTATTCAAATGCGTATGCGTACATAACACCGTACGCATACGCGATGTGAAGACCTAATTGCTAGGATAGGGTTAGATTCATCAGCCTAATCAATTTAACCGTGGGTATTTCAGTAAGCAAAGAAAAGTTAAAAAAATCACCCCTTGAGCTGCATTATTTAGGTGATCGGGTGCTTAGAAAGGCTACCAAGCGTGTTGCCAAGGTGGATGACGGCATCCGTGATATCGCTCAAAAGATGCTGCAGACCATGTATAGCGAAGATGGTATCGGTTTAGCCGCTCCCCAGGTTGGTATCCATAAGCAGATATTAGTGGTTGATACTGACCCAGACGAGGCCTCAAACCAGCCCTTAGTTCTGATCAATCCCAAAATCATTCGCGAGAGCAAACAAATGGCCTGCGGTCAGGAAGGCTGTCTCAGCATTCCTGGTATTTTCCTTGATGTGATTCGTCCGGCCGCTATCGAAGTTAGCTTCAAAGATGCAAACGGCCGGCCTCAGAAAATTCAAGCTAGTGAACTGCTGGCCCGTGTGATTCAACATGAAATGGATCATCTGCATGGAGTCATGTTTGTTGATCGCGTAGAAAACAAGATTGCCCTTGCCCAGGAACTTCAAAAAGGCGGGTTTTCTGCTAATGATGTTAAAAAGGTTGCTTAGAAATACGTAGAGACTTTCTATAGAACGTCTTATGATGCGTGCGATCTGATTTTTTATCATCAGGAGAGTACTGTGACCCCTAAGAGTGGTTTATTTTTAGCCGGTACCTGTATTACGGCTATTGCAGGCGTCGGTTCAGTGTTTGAACTTTCATCGGGTGAGCCCGATTTGGGGGTATTGCCCACTAGCATCGTGCTGGCATTGAGCATTCCAATCACTGTGATCTTTTTTGTCGTTGCGGTTAAGGACACTCGGGAAAATCAGGAGTGGTAACTGCCTGCCGAAAACATTGAATCAGTACTCCCAATTGATTGCATTGAGGCGTTTGAACCGTCTAGGGTAATGTGATTAAGCCCCATCCTGACGCTGCAACAGCGTTAAGATGTAAAGGAATGTATCGTTTTATGGGCTGTCTTTAGACGCCCCAGATTTTCGACGGTACAAATATCTACATCTCTGCCTTCTCCCATGAATCTACTGTTTTTGCTCAAGCTGCTGATAGCGCTATCAGCACTTGGAATAGCTGCTTATTTGTTGACTGCTCGTCGTTATCAGTCTTCAGATTCGGTGGCTAATTCTTATGACCAATGGACTCAAGACGGCATCTTAGAGTTCTACTGGGGTGAGCATATTCACTTGGGACACTATGGGGCTCCACCTCGCTCAAAGGACTTTCTCAAAGCAAAGGCAGATTTTGTTCATGAGATGGTGCGGTGGGGTGGTTTAGCTCAATTACCCTCAGGTACAACTCTGTTGGATGTCGGCTGTGGCATTGGTGGCAGTAGCCGGATTTTAGCCAGAGACTACCAGTTTGATGTGACTGGGGTAACCATTAGCCCTCAGCAAGTAGAACGAGCACAACAGCTTACTCCTGAAGGCGTTACGGCTAAGTTTAAGGTAGACGATGCCATGGCGCTGTCCTATCCAGATGCTA
>ERZ1740070.99-NODE-99-length-59459-cov-6.149333_pt1 | contig 59459 bp, 47 predicted proteins | sample MGYA00581734_ERZ1740070 | MGnify/ENA primary metagenome ERZ1740070 (study PRJEB43018, sample SAMN04849744) | marine metagenome | isolation source: floating plastic debris | place: Pacific Ocean | collected 2008-09-01 | study: EMG produced TPA metagenomics assembly... | reverse complement strand
CCAAAATACTGAGATGCTTTGGTAACGGCTGAATAGGCAGCTTTAAGGCGCGTCTACTGACAGAGGTATCACCCATAGTTCGACCAAAATGCGTATACGAAGTGCTCAGGTTGCATTCAGCAAAATACAAGTAACCAGCCTGCAAGCTAGGTTGGAGGCCGTCATGTATCTTTCGCTTGTATTTTTTGCTTATGGGTTGAGTGTTCCCATAAACTTTGCCTGATTTGAGCGCCTAGAGCATGTTCAGTCGTTCTGTCTGAAACGCATTTAATTTTTAGCAGGGTCTATATCATGGTTGGATGCTGGATTTTCTGGAGCAGTTCGTAGAACGGTTGCCAGTTGTCTTCTTCTGCAATCGGCTCCCAGATAGCTTCGATGACTGGGCGATGTAAAACAATCATCGGATTTGTAGATTGTAAACATTTCCCTACATCTTCCATGCTTTCGACTGGAACCTGCGCGAGGCACTGCTGATAGACTTTCCGCCACTGCTTAAGCCGGGAGGCTGCGTCGGGTTCCGACTTCTCTATCGTTGGGGCGAGGATTTGCGTTTCATCGGTTTGCCAAGATGCATCGAACTCGCGGGTGAGGGTGGCGAAGAAATCGGTGTAGCTGATTTTGGTTTGTTCTAGTAGGTCTAGGGTGGCGGTGAGGAGATCGCGGGATGAAGAAGTGGAGGTGGTAAAGCCAAGCTTTTTTAGGGTGCGATCGCAAAACACTTCAGCATACTTCGGCTGATACTTCGCCAACCCCGCCTCCATATTCGTCTTATCAACCACCCCGTCGAGGGCAACTGCCAGCTTCTCCAAATTCCAATAGCACGCACCGGGTTGATTGCCATAGCAATACAGTCCTGAATAGTCGAAATAGGCCGCCGTAAAGCGCGGATTGTATTCATCCATAAATGCAAACGGGCCGTAGTCAAAGCTTTCTCCTGTGATCGACATATTGTCGGTATTGAGCACAGCGTGGCAAAAGCCTGCCGTCATCCACTGCGCGACCAGCGTAGCCAATCGCTCTGAGAGTTCTGCAAACCACAGTCCATAGCGCGTCTGTTCATCTGCTTCGCTGAGTAGGTGAGGATAGTAGACCTCAATCACGTGATCCAACAGTTTTTTTGCGAGGTCTGTGCGCTTGATGTAGTGCAGCCGCTCAAAGGTGCCAAAACGAATGTGTGAATGGCTGAATCGCACCATCACAGAAGATCTCGTTGGCGAAGGTTCGTCGCCTCGATGTAAGTCTTCGCCAGTTTCGATTAGGCTCAGCGTCCGAGAGGTGTTTACGCCTAGTGCGTGCAATGCTTCCGACGCCAAGATTTCGCGGACGCCGCCTTTTAGGGTGAGGCGACCGTCGCCACCACGAGACCAAGGCGTGGGGCCAGAACCTTTCGTGCCGAAGTCGTATAGTTTGCCGTTGGTGCCGCGCACTTGGCCATAGAGGAAGCCGCGTCCGTCGCCGAGGAAGGGGTTGTAGCTACGGAACTGATAACCATGGTAGCGAAGGGCGAGGAAGGAGGAGTGCTCTAAGAAGTGGCCGAAGGCTTCTGTGAAATCTTCGTCTGTGACAGCTGTGGGAGATAAGCTTATTTGGCTTAAGACATCGTCATTGCGGAAGCGTAGGATGTGCTTGGGGAAGGTGGCCGGGGTGACGGCATCGTAATAGTCTTCGCCGAGGTTGGCTAGGGCCGATTCGTAGGGGAGGTCGAGGAGGGGGTTGGAAGAAGACAATTGCTGCATGTGTGATTAAGTCCGGCTTCACGGTTCCCCTTCACAAGGGGAACCAGGAATGTTGGCTTTTATCTCAAAGCTTGACGGGTGTCTCGGCTTTGAGCCTAATCGACGGCTGTTACTCGCTTAAGATCCAACACATCGGAGAGCTTGCGGATGTGGGTGAAGGTTTGGTTGAGGTGGGCGTGGTCGCGGATGTCGATGCCTAGTTCGATTTCGGCAATTTGGTCGGGGTGGGTTTTTACGCCTGCCTTGTGCACGTTGATTTTAAGGTCGGAGAGGCGGGTCAGGATGTCTTTGAGGACGCCGACGCGGTCGATGACTTCGATTTTTAGCTGGACTGGATAGGTGTCGGGTTGGCCGGTGGTGGCGTCGGTGTCGTTCCAGCGGAGCGGGATCAGTCGCTCACCGGGGATGTTTTCTACGTTGGGGCAGCCTTGCTTGTGAACGGCGATGCCTCGACCACCCGTTGAAACTATGCCTAGAATGGATTCGCCTGGGATGGGGTGGCAACAGCCTGCAATGTAGTGCAGCAGGCCCTCAAGTCCGGCAATGGGAGCGTGGTCATGGCTATGTCGGCTGGTGGGCGGCTTTACCTTTGGTAGCTCGTCTTCTAGCGTAGTTGGCTCTTCGACTTCAACCGGTTGAGCGTCTTTTACCGCCTCTTGCAATCGGTTGACGACTGCGTTGAGGGTGACTTCTCCGTAGCCAAGGCCAGCGAGAAGGTCGTCTACGCAGGAATAGTTGCAGCGCTCGGCTGTGGCTTGGGCAGGGTCGGTTTTTAGTAGCGCGTCGAGGCCGCTTTTACCCATCACTTTTTCAAGCATTTCGTGGCCGCGATCGCGATTCTCATCTCGGTGAAAGTTCTTGTACCACTGCCGAATCCGGTTGCGTGCGCCGGTACTCACCACAAAGTTCAGCCAGTCGAGACTAGGGTGAGCACTCTTTTGCGTAATGATTTCAACAATATCGCCGTTCTGCAATTCAGTGTTTAGCGGCACAATGCGTCCGCTGACCTTTGCCCCGGCGCAGTGATTCCCGACTTCTGTGTGAATGCGGTAAGCAAAATCAACCGGCGTCGCGCCTCGGCTAAGCGGTACAACGTCTCCATTCGGTGTAAAGGCATAGACCTCTTCATCGAACAGATTGTTTTTGACGTCAGAGAGATACTCTTGAGCGTCTTTTAGGTCGCTTTGCCAGTCTAAAAGCTGACGCAGCCAGGTGAATTTCTCTTCGTCTTCACCAACAGCGGTGTGGCTATTGCCAGATTCTTTGTACTTCCAGTGGGCAGCAATGCCGTACTCTGCCACTTGGTGCATTTCCATTGTGCGAATTTGCACTTCGATGGGGCGACCATGAGGCCCAATCACCACTGTATGCAAAGACTGATAGCGGTTGGGTTTTGGCAGGCCAATGTAGTCTTTGAATCGACCGGGAATAGGACGATACAGGTCGTGGGCTACGGCGAGTGCTCGATAGCACTCGTCCTTGCTGTTTACAATTAATCGAACGGCTGCAATGTCATAGATCTCTGTAAATTCCTTTTCCTGCCGCTCCATCTTTTTATGAATGCTGTACAGGTGCTTGGGCCGACTGCTGACGTCTTCACAGTGAATGCCTAACTTGGCAATGCCTTCTTGTAATACGCTGCTGACCTTCTGTAGGCGCTCTTCGCGGTCGGTGCGCTTTTCTACAATTAGCTTCTTCAGCGTGCGGTAAGCTTCTGGATCAAGATACTTAAAGCACAGATCTTCTAGCTCCCACTTGAAGCGGCCAATCCCTAGTCTGTTGGCTAGCGGGGCAAATATCTCTAGCGTTTCGCGGGCGATGCGTACCTGCTTCTCGGGGCGCAGATGCTCTAGCGTTCGCATATTGTGCAGGCGGTCGGCCAGCTTCACGACAATAACGCGAATATCTTTCGCCATTGCTAGGAACATGCGGCGAAAGTTCTCTGCCTGCTGCTCTGTTTTGCTGTCGAAGTTAAATTTTGAAAGCTTGGTCACCCCTTCTACTAGGTGGCGAACCTCAGACCCAAAATGGCCCTCAATCTCGTCGGCAGTGACGTCGGTGTCTTCTACTACGTCGTGCAAAAAGCCCGCTGCAATCATGGCACTGTCGCCACCTAGGCTACGCAACAATCCGGCCACCGCTACCGGATGCCCAATGTAGGGTTCACCGCTGGCTCGCATTTGTCCCTTATGTAGCTGATAGGCAAATTCAAAAGCCCGACAAACCAGCTGATCCCCATCGGCGGGCGGGGCGAGGTCCTTGATGCTAGGGCTGCCTTCTGCGGCGGATTCTAGGGCGGCAATCACTTCTGTATTTTCGGGCTTAGCACCATGTTCAATCAGACAGGATGATAGCCAGTCTGGGAGTGAGCAATCTTGAGGAAGGGCAAGGACGGTTGCGGTCATGGCTGCACTCTCTTTAAAAATTGAGATTTGAGGAAATAAGATTTGAGATTTGAAATGCTGAAATTGGGGCTATAAAACTAGAAACAACGAAAGGGAAAGAGATTTTCCAGCACTGGTTGGGCTGTTGGCCGGAAATCACGAAGAGAATTACAAAGATAGTTAAAGTAAAAATTCACTTTAGCGAGATAAAAATCACACTGAAACGGGCTTGTTTTTCATCTTGTGTGTTGACAGTAGATATTTACGGTAGGAAAGCCAAAAAGCTGCTTAATTTCTCCGTAATTACCGAAATACACCTCCTAGCTAACCTAAGATAGGGGAAAGAGCTACTTTTCTATCTTGATGACGTTTTGTCTGACCATAGCCAGTGGTCGATTGAGTGGTTCCTAGACCATATTCCTACAAAGGAATGAGCCTACATGTAACCCGCTACAGAGCTTAATCTTTGCTGAGAGCAAAAAGCACAGATAAAACTGCTACGATCATTTCCCTGTCTGGATATGAGAACCTTTGAGGCTCGTAAAACCCATCAAAATTTTAACGAGTTGTTTGGTGCTCTTACCTTAGGACGGTGCATCGGCTGCTTATGTAGCCATGTATACAAGAACTATGCATTTAATCATAGACAAAACTGTCACACTTGGGTGAGAAAATAGCCAAGAAATCAAGCCTTTAAGAGGATGTTTTGAGTAGTTGCAGCAGACGCCACGAGAGAAAATTATGGAGTTGAGCGATCAGCTAGCATCGTTTGAACAGTCAATTGAACGGTTGCAAGGACTCATCGGCGATGTTGCAGAATCTGATTTGTCTTTGGATGGAGCGCCGAACGTGGCGGAAATCTCGCAGCAGTCGGCTTTACTGCCAGCGCAGTTTCAGAAGATCATAGCGGCCCTAAACGATGCCCAATTCAACCCGACGGTAGAACGGCAGATGGGCACGTATCAAACAGAAGCACACAGGCGTTTGCGGCTGCTTGGCATTGAAGCGATGCGGCTGCGGACTGCTAGACAGCCAGCGAGTATTGCACGTGGACAGCAGCAGATGAGCGCGCACGTGTCTCAGCTGCGGCAGTTTGTGCAAGCTATGCAAGCTGCCGCCAGCGAATGAACGAAAGAACAAAAAGGGGCATTGCGATTGGCTATTCGGTGTAAGCTAAGCGCTAACCTGAGTCGGCGAGCTTACCGGCTTTGCTGGTGACAAGAAGGAGTCGGCGTGTGCACTGTCCCAAAGAACCTACGATTGAACTGAGTCCTGGTCAGCTGACGGCGGGCTTAAATGTGCAGTGTTGTAGCAGCTGTGGCGGGAGCTGGCTACCTAAGTTTCACTATCAGCATTGGCAGGCACTGAATGCTGGGCTAGAGGCGATCCCTAAGCCTGTGCTGCCCCTGACACTAGAGATGGAGTACGAGGTCGCGCCTTTGGCTGGGCGGGCTGGGCTGTGTCCAGAATGTGGCACGTACTTGAAGCGATCGCGCATAAACCTTAAAAATACGTCCTTTTATGTAGAGCGCTGTCCTGTTTGTAGTGGGCTGTGGTGCGATCTTCCTTTGGAAGGGCTTCGCCATCGCGGCGAATGGGAGGTGTTTGAAGCTTTGGGCATTCACATCCAAATTCCTATTGTGTTCAGTCCTGACTGGCAGGCTCAGGTGCGAGAGATGGAGCAAGTGGAAAAACAGCGCCTAGCCTTAGTAGAAAAGCTTGGAGAAGACGTCGCCAATCGAGTCGTTGAGCTTGGGGCACTCATCGAAAAACATCCGCATGGAGATTTTGCGGTAGCTTACTTGATGAGAAAGTTTAATAAGTAGAAAGACTCCAGCCGTCTCCAACGCTTAAACCCCTAAAATCGATTCCCTCACTTAGCACCTATGACTGACTCCTCGCTGCCTTCTGCCAGCGCCGCCGATGATGCCTCTACTAATAGTAATAATCCTTTGGATAATAATCTTTGGGAGGCAGCCCCAGAAACAACGGCTGCACCGCTACTGGCAGTGAAAAATTTTAAGGTGTCTTACCCCGGTCCGCTGGCCTGGGCCGTCGATGATGTGTCACTGTCCTTGCAACCGGGTGAAAAGCTGGGGCTAGTGGGTGAATCGGGCTGTGGCAAAAGTACGCTGGGGCGAGCTGCGATGCGGCTGTTGCCAAATGGCTCGCGCATTGAGGGCGGCGCGACGTTTGAAGGACGTTCGATTGTGGATTTTTCGCCTGCTCAGCTGCGTAAGTTTCGAGGGGAAGCGGTCTCGCTAGTATTTCAAGATCCGATGACACGGCTAGACCCGCTGATGACGATTGGCGATCATTGCCTGGAGACGCTAATGGCCCATCGGCCAGAGCTGAGCCATAAAAAAGCTAAGGAAATCGCCGTTGCGACTCTGGAGTCGGTCAACATTCCTGCTGAGCGCTGGGGGCAGTATCCACATGAGTTTAGCGGTGGTATGCGGCAAAGGGTAGCGATCGCACTTGCCCTCGTTTTAGACCCGAAGCTCATCGTGGCCGACGAACCTACGACCAGTCTGGATGTAACTGTATCGGCGCAGATTCTCGATATGCTCACTGAGCTATGCGCCGAGCGGAATATGGGACTTATCCTGATTTCTCACGATTTGGCATTGGTGGGCGAGTATTGCGATCGCATTGCCGTCATGTACCAAGGCAAATTAGTAGAATTTGGCGATACTCAAGACGTTTTCTACAATCCGCAGGCCGAATATACTCAAACCCTACTCGCTGCCGCCCATCAGCTTCAGTCGGCAGGTGCGCAGAATTCTACAGACACGCTTTCAGAAAACGCGCCCATCTTAAAGTTAGAGAATATTACTAAGCACTACACCCTAGAGCAAGGCCTGCTAGGTAAGCTCTTTCGTCAAGAACCACCCGAGCCGATCAAAGCCGTAGATGGGGTTTCGATTGATCTTTATCCTGGTGAAATCCTGGGATTGGTCGGCGAATCGGGCTGTGGTAAAAGCACGCTGTCGCGAACGCTGCTGCGCATTGTAGAGCCCACCTCTGGCAAAATCACTTTCCAGGGAAATGACTTTACCAGCCTTTCGCGCTCAGACTTACAGGCCAAACGGCGAGACATTCAAATGATCTTCCAAGATCCGCACGCTTGCCTCAACCCGATGATGACCATCGGGCGGGGTGTGGCCGATCCGTTAATTATTCATGGGTTAGCCAGTGCGGCAGAAGCGAAGAAAAAAGTGAAGGCGATGTTGGAAAGGGTGGGGCTGACGCCGGTTGAAGACTATTACCATCGGTATCCAGGCGATATTTCGGGTGGGCAGCAGCAGAGGGTTGCGATCGCCCGCGCCCTGATCACCCGACCAAAGCTCGTAGTTTGCGATGAGCCTGTAAGTATGCTCGATGCCAGCGTGCAAGCTCAGGTGCTAGAGCTGATGCTGGACTTGAAGGATGAGCTGGAGCTGACATATCTGTTTATTACGCATGATCTTTGGGTGGCGAAATATTTGTGCGATCGCATTGCAGTCATGAACGGTGGTAAAATCGTAGAAATGGGCCCCACCGAACAGATCTTCCGCGCCCCTGCGCATCCTTATACCAAAACACTGCTGAAGGCAGCGCCTCTACTCGCAAAGGCCGAAGCAACCTAGCGTTATAGTTTTATCGTTGTGTCGCTGTTAGTCGATCCCTGTTGATTCTGAGTCCCCACTGCTATTCCACATTGTCGATCTCAAATTCTGAGGTATAGCAGGTCCAGTCAGAACGAGAGAGTGTTTTACCGCAGACGACTGGTTGGCGATTGCACTGGTAGGTGACATAGCTGAACACGAGGAGCGGCATTCCTAGGGGAGCCTCTAGATATTGGCTGAGTTCATGGGTCGTGGGAATACTTTCCAGGCTGACTTTGGCTGCGTTCAGCTGGACGCCGTTTGCTGCTAAAACGCTGTAGGTAAAGCCTTCCCGTAGCTGATCTGCTAACTCTGGAAGAATGGTATCGGGAAAGTAGTCTAGCTCTAGGGCGATCGGTGAGTCGTCGGCGTAGATGATTTTCTCTTGTTGATACACCTTTGATGTGGGGTCAGGAAGCTGTAGCTTGCGAGCAACTTCTGGGGGTGGCTGGACTCGCTCGAACCGTAAGGACTTAATGTGTGCGGTGTAGCCTTGCTGCTGTAGCGCTAAGTCAAAGCGCATGAGCGGGTTCGACATGGAGAAGCTGATCTTCTGGCGATCGCTGACAAAGGTGCCTTTGCCTTGCTGGGTTGTCACAATTCCTTGGTGAATTAGGTTAGCTACCGCTCGCCGAATGGTGGTGCGGCTGACGCCGAATAGCTCGCCCAAATCAAATTCACTGGGGAGGCGATCGCCCGGTGGATACTGCCCTGCTTCAATCTGTTGTTTTAGCTTTTGTGAAATGGCGGTATGCAGAGGCTGCTTGTCGGTAACTGGCATATTTGGAGAATAGCTAAGCACAGGCAATGGCAGGCTGAAACCGATTGACCTTAAAGAGACTGGTGTCGTGGGGCGTTTTGCCTTCGATAGCCAAATCTGTCAGCATTTTACCCATAAGCGTGGTGAATTTGAAACCGTGGCCCGAGAAGCCCGCACCGATGACGACGTGGGGATAGTTGGGATGGCAATCTACAACAAAGTCTTTGTCGGGGGTGACGGTGTAAAGGCAGCGGCGCGTGCAGATGAGTGGCCCAGCGGCTCCTGGAATATAGTCGCGAGCAAAGTCTCGAATGTGCTCTGTCCAGGTGTGGCTGGGTGTGTAGTCTACTGCTTCAGGCGTGTTGACGGTGTCCCAGCCGTAGAAGGTAGTTACCTTGACGCCAATGCTGGGGTCTTCGTGGGGAATGCCGTAGGGCATTTCGCCGTATTGGCCGTTCATGTGGGCGAAGAATACGGGAAAGGTGCCAGGCTCAAAGTTTGCAGGCTCATCTGGCTGGTAAAAGCCGAGCTGGCAGGGCATGACTTTGAGCGGTAGGTCAATGCCTTGCTGGGCCAAGATGCCTTTGGCCCAGCTGCCGGTGGTGAGAACGAGGCGATCGCAGCTAAAAATCTCTTTATCCGTTTGTACGACTGCCCCATTTTCACTCGGCGTAATCTTTAGCACCGGGGTATTGTCTAGGATAGTTGCACCTCTCGACTGCGCCAAACGAACATGTGCCAAAACGCACCGCGATGCGCCCAACAGCCCAGAATCCTGGTGAAAGAGTCCGGCCATTCCCTCTTTTAAGGTGAACTGAGGGTAGCGCTGTTGAATCTCTTCTCTGCTCAAGTACTCATAGTCCAGATGGGACCGGTCCATGCTGGACTGAAGTGCTTGAAAGGTATCTACATCTGGAAACCCAAAGTCGAGCCCGCCTGTTTTGATGTAGAGCTGTTCTTCTGCTTCTGCTTGCAACGCGAACCACAGTGGGTAGGCAGCGCGCATGAGTTCTACATAAATTGGGTTGTCGTAGGTGTAGCGAATGACCCGAGAGTGACCGTAGGAGCTACCCTTTTGATGGTTTATCTCGAACTGCTCTAGCAGTAAAACGCGCTGCCCGGCTTGGGCCAGATAGTAGGCAGTTGCGCTCCCTACGCCGCCTGCACCGACGACGATGGCATCAAAATGCTGGGTCATAGTTGAGTTGTTCTCCTCTTGAATAGGCTTGGGCTTAGGGCTGTACGTTTGGATTGAACAATCTACCGTGCGATCGCCTCCTCCACCAAAGGCTTTTCACCAAGACCGTTGGGTATGGGATTGGCCACGCCCTGCAATTTCTTCGCCTCAATCATAGCTAGCTCTTGGTTTAGGCCACGATATAGGCTGTAGCACATCACCAGCAGCACCACCGCGAAGGGTAGCCCGGTTGTGATAGAAGCCGTTTGCAGCGCCTGCAAGCCACCGCCCAACAGTAATACTGCCGCAACAACACCCTCTGTAATTGCCCAAAATACGCGCTGCGTAACCGGCGATTCTAGCTTGCCACCAGAAGTCAGGCTGTCTACAACCAGAGAGCCTGAGTCGGAGGACGTGACGAAAAATACGACTACTAGAACAATCCCAACAAAGGACGTAATCCCGGTCAGCGGTAGCTGTTGCAGCATGACGAAGAGTGCGGTTGCTACATTTTTCCCGACCGCATCACCAATGATGCCTGCCGAATCGCCCAGCTCCATAAACATTGCCGTGCCACCAAACACAGACATCCACAGAAACGTCAGTGCCGTAGGCAGTAGCAGCACGCCGAGTACAAATTCTCGAATGGTTCGCCCTTTTGAAACGCGAGCGATAAAGATACCGACAAAAGGAGACCAGGAAATCCACCAGCCCCAGTAGAAAACAGTCCAGCTATTTTGCCAGCTGGTGCCTTCGAATGTCTCTGTCCAAAAGCTCAAAGTAGGCAAAGATGCCAAGTAGTAGCCCGTTGTTTGCACAAAGGTGCCTAGGACGAATAAAGTTGGCCCCACTAGCAGTACAAATGTCATAAAGACAGCGGCTAAAATCATGTTGAGCTCGCTCAGCCGTCGCACGCCAGCATCTAGCCCAGATACTACAGAAGCGGTCGCAAATCCGGTGATAATAGCAATGAGACCGACCTGAACAGGCACGCTAATCGGCAGGTTGAACAGAAAATTGAGTCCGGCGTTGACCTGTTGAACGCCAAAGCCTAGAGAGGTTGCTAAGCCAAACAGCGTAGAAGCCACGGCTAAAATATCGACAACGTTACCAGGCCAGCCGTAAATGCGCTCGCCCAAGATGGGATAGAAGACTGATCGGATGGTCAGCGGCAGTCCCCAGTTGTAGGTGAAGAAGCAAAGCGACAGACCGACAAGGGCATATATTCCCCAGGCGTGCAGGCCCCAGTGAAAAAAGGTAATGCCTAGTGCCTGCTGGGCGGCAGCTGACGATGAGGGTTCGATAGTCCCAATTAAAGCGGGCGGGTCTTGAAAGTGGAAGATGGGTTCTGCAACGCTCCAGAACATTAGGCCAATACCCATGCCAGCGCTCATGAGCATGGCGACCCAGGCAAAGGTGGGAAAGTCTGGCTTAGCATCTTGGCCACCGAGGCGGATTTTGCCAAATTTGCTGAAAGCTAAGAGAACGGCAATGCCCAAATAAAGGCTAACGGACAGGATGAGGAACCAGCCCATCGCAGTGGCAATAAAGCTTTGGACTGCGCCAAAGGCGGCTTCAGCTGGTTCCTGAAATACCAGCGTGACAAGTACGAACAACAGAATCAGTCCGGCAGAGACAAAAAATACCTGCGGGTGGAAGTCGAAGCCGTAGCGGGTGATGTTGCGATCGCCTGGCTGACGACTACTGCGAGACTGATAAACGCTTGGGTCAAAGGGCTCTTGGATCGGGGGATCTGATTTTTGGCGGGTCATGATAGATGACGGTTACTCCATGTCCTAAGCAACAATGTTGGTACGAACGTAAGCTTAATAACCGTTAGGAACTGTGGCCCAAGATACAGTTGTTATTACAAGTCCTTAAATTTCATGATTTCATGATATCTGCGGTATTGTTTGTCAAAGTCAGAGAATCTAAATAATCTTCTCAAAAGCATTGGTATACGGTGTTTTTATTGAAATAACTCTTTCCGTTCGACGTCGATTTCTCCGATAGTTTGATCTGCCTAAAATCACTGAAATCAGTGATTTTAGGCAGATTTTATACATTCGACTAACCAGATTAATGTGCTGCTGAAATAAATTTACAAATGGTCAAACAGAGAACATTAATCACTAAACTTTCGGTCATAATCAACGAATTCAAAACTTGTTATTATAAGTTGACTTTGGCGATGCAGGATAATCCCGATGAATCGGAATATGAGCCGAAAAAGATCAGCTGCCACTCGTTCCGATACGCTTTCAAGTAGCAGTAGTTTAGAAAGCGATAGCGTGCGCGTGCGAGAGACAGAGCTCCTCTCGGAGCAACCTTTGAAGCATTTGGTGGAACCCCATAAGGAGTCGCTAGGGGATGCGTCATCAATAGCCTCAAAACCGCTTCAGCCGGTTGGCTTGCCCGCACAGGCATACACCAGCACTGGCTACTTAGAGCAGGAACGTCGCTCAGTATTTAGTCAGCAGTGGGTATGTGTGGGGTTAGCTTCTGATGTGGCTAGCGCTGGAGATGTGTACCCAACTGAGGTTGCAGGGATACCCATTGTGCTCGTGCGAGATGGGCGTAAGGGTTCTCATTCGCGGGCTGGTGCTAGTACGCTGCGAGCTTTTCACAATGTTTGTCGCCATCGAGGGCTTCAGCTAGTGACCAAGGCCTGTAATATCCAAGGAAACCTCCGCTGCCCTTATCACTCTTGGACGTACAAGCTTGATGGCAGACTGAAGAGTACGCCTCACTTTGGTGGATATTATCAGGACAGCTGCGAAGGGTTTGAACGTGCTGACAAGGGGTTGATTCCTATTCGATGCCGGCAGTGGCTAGACCTGGTTTTTGTGAATTTATCAGGCGATGCGCCGCCACTGGAAGAGTGCTTGCAGCCGGTGACTGACAGGTGGTCTGGCTATGACCTGAGCTTGCTGCGTCGGGAGCCCAGAGAGGTGAATTTACACTGCAATGCCAACTGGAAGCTAGCGGTCGAAAATTTCTCAGAAAGCTATCACCTCGGCTGGGTGCATCCTGCGTTAAACGCGCTTTCTCGGATGGAAGACCATTTTGCGTTTGAGGTGGGTGATGTGCATGTGGGACAGGGTAGTTTGGTTTATCACAGCGGTGCGATCTCAGGCAAATCTCTCCCCACTTTCCCAAATCTGCAAGCGATGAACAAACAAACCGTAGCCGAATACATCACCGTTTTCCCAAACCTGATGCTAGGTGTTCATCCAGACTATTTTCTGGTCTTTATCGTGAACCCTCTCGCGCCAGATAAATCTTCAGAGCGCATGGTGTTTTACTTCGTTGGGGATGAGTCGATGACGCCAGAAAATGAAGCGTTGCGGCACCTGCCTATCGACTTGTGGAAGGAGACCAACGACGAAGATATTGACATGATTGAGCGGATGCAAACCGGGCGAAGGTCTCCAGGATTTGACGGTGGCTGCTTTTCGCCTGCCTTGGAGAAGCCTGTGTATCGCTTTCAGCAAAAGATTGCTGAAGTTGTGGGTTTGTAACCGTTTCTTGAAATTATCAGCACTCTTTCATACAACCTCTCAATTTGCACAAATACCTAATCGGAGAATCGCCTTATGAAAACCGATGCGTCTGTTGTTGTTATTGGTGCTGGCATTGTGGGCTGTAGCACCACCTATCACCTCGCCAAATTAGGCTGGAAAAATATTGTTGTTGTTGAGCAGGGTCCGCTATTCGCCACAGGCGGTTCTACCTCTCATGCACCCGGACTGGTCTTTCAAACCAATTCGTCTAAAACAATGACGAAAATGGCTCAGTATACCGTTGAGCTGTACAGCCAACTGAGTACCGAAGAAGGCCCTGCTTTTTATCCGGTAGGTGGCATTGAAGTCGCCTACACAGAGGCGCGCATGGCTGAACTCAAGCGCAAGCTAGGCTGGGCAAAGTCTTGGGGAATAGAAGATGCTTGCCTGCTGACACCAACAGAGGTAAAAACCAAAGTTCCCCTCATGGATGAGACTAAGATTTTGGGGGCTTACTATGTACCTAGTGACGGTATTGCCAAAGCTCTGAGAGCCTCTGAGGCAATGGCCAACTATGCCAAAGAAGCGGGCGCGGCTGAATTTTATGGCCATACCACTGTCGTAGATGTGGAAGTGGTCGAAGGGCAGGTAAAGGCTGTGATGACCGATCAAGGTCGCATCGAAACGGATAAGGTGCTGGTGTGTGCGGGCATTTGGGGCCCACGCGTTGGCCGCATGGTGGGAGAGATTATTCCACTGACGCCTGTGCAGCATCAGTATGTGACGACGGAGCCGATTTCAGCGCTTTCTGGTGAAACAGAAGAGGTCAGGCTGCCGATGGTGCGTCATCAAGATCACTCAATGTATTTCCGACAGCATGGAGAGAGCTGGGGAATTGGCTCCTATCAGCACGAGCCGCTGCTGGTCGATCCTGACAATATTTTGCCCTACGCCGAAGCGCCTGTGATGCCCTCGGTAAAGCCATTTACCGAGGAACACTTTACGGCTGCTTGGGAATCTACTAAGGAACTGTTTCCAGCATTAGCTAACGCCGAACTGGATTCCAAGATGAACGGCATGTTCTCTTTTACGCCTGACAGTGGTTCGGTAGTGGGAGAATCTTTAAAGGCGAAGGGCTTTTGGGTGGCAGAGGCGGTGTGGGTGACGCACGGCGGCGGGGTTGGAAAAGTCGTTGCGGAACTGATGACGACGGGTACACCCAGCTTCGATATTCACGAGATGGATATCCATCGTTTTTCGGACGTGTGCAAGAGTGCTGACTATGTGCTGAAGTCTGGCGCGCAGCAATACGACGAGGTGTATGACATTATTCACCCGCTCGATCAGCAAACGCATTCTAGGGAGCTGCGGGTGAGTCCGTTTTATCCTAGGTTGCAAGAACTCGGCGCAAAGTTTGTTTTTAGTGCTGGCTGGGAGCGACAGCAGAGGTTTGATGCCAATACCGATTTGTTGGATGAATACAACATTCCTCAGCGGCAGGGTTGGGAGGCTCGGAATTGGTCACCAATTCAAGGGGCTGAGCATTTGGCTACGCGCGATCGCGCTGCCCTCTATGACCTTACTCCCTTTGCCAAATTCGAGGTCACCGGCCCAGGCGTTGTCGCTTATCTACAAAATCTCTGCGCCAACGACATTGACAAGCCCGTAGGCAAAGTCATCTACACCGCCATGCTGGACAAGAATGGCGGTATCATGTGCGACCTGACCATTAGCCGATTGGGACCACAAAAGTATTGGGTGATTACGGGCGGCGCAGTTCACGGTCATGACTTGGCCTGGATGCAGGCTCACCTGCCTACAGATGGTTCTGTTCAAATTTCAGATGTTTCCTCTCGCTACTGTTGCGTCGGGCTATGGGGACCAAAAGCACCTGCAATATTGCAATCTTTAACGAAGACAGATGTTTCCAAACCGGCCTTTAAGTTTTTCACGCAGCAACAGTTTTATATTGGCTCTGTTCCAGTGCTGGCCTCGCGAGTTTCTTACGTAGGGGAAGAAGGCTGGGAGATTTATGCGCCCACAGAATCGGGACTGAAGCTGTGGGATATGCTGTGGGCCGCTGGGCAAGAGCATGGGCTGATTGCCGCTGGGCTAGGTGCTTTTGAGTCGTTGCGTTTAGAGAAAGGCTTTTTGTATTGGGGGCACGATATTCATACAGAATATGATCCTTATGAGGCAGGGCTAGGGTTTGCTGTTCGGCCAAGCAAAGGAGACTTTATCGGGAAAGATGCACTCCTGCGCCGACAGGAGTATGCGAGTCGTAAGCTTTGTTTTTTAACGCTGGATGATTCGGCAGCGGTGGTGATGGGTAAAGAGCCTGTGCTGGCAAAAGATGGCAAGGTGCTGGGCTATGCGACGAGTGCGGGCTATGGCCATAGCCTGGGACGGTGCGTTGTGTTTGCCTATTTACCGCTCAGCTATTCAACATCGGGTACTAAGGTAGAGGTGGAATACTTCGGCAAATCTTTGGCTGCGACAGTGGTTGAGAAATTGTTGTGATAGGTTCAACGGGTAACAAACGCTGAGCCGTCAAAATCCGAGCCGCGTAGTGCTATGTCTACTAGCGTTTTCGACATTTTTAAAGTGGGTATTGGCCCATCTAGCTCGCACACCGTTGGGCCGATGAAAGCTGCCCTGCGGTTTGTTCAGGGACTACGTGCGGATGGGCTTTTGTCCCAGGTTCATCGCATTCAGATTGATTTGCATGGTTCGCTGGGGGCTACCGGACGAGGACATGGGAGCGATCGCGCTGTCTTAATGGGATTGGAAGGAGAGTCTCCTGAGTCTGTAGACACCCATTTAATAGAAGGACACTTGCAGCGGATTGAAGTGACGCGATCGCTCTGGCTACTGCGGCAACAGGCCATCACCTTCAATCCTCGCAGCGATCTACTCTTTCACTGGAAGCCACTCCCATTTCACCCAAATGGCATGGTCTTCACGGCCTTCGATCAGAACAAAACGCTGCTTAGAACGCGAACGTATTATTCTGTTGGCGGTGGCTTTGTCGTCGATCAGCTCGCGGCAAGTATCGATCAGCTACAGCTACATACTTCCCCCATCCCCTATCCCTTTGCAGATTGCAAGGTGTTGCTAGCAATCTGTCAGCATAATCGCTTCTCCATTAGTCAGCTGATGATGGAAAACGAGAAAACATGGAAAACCAAATCTGAAATTAAAGCGGGCCTGCTGCACCTGTGGACCGTCATGCAAGCTTGCGCGGAAAGAGGCTGCCAGACAGAAGGAATTTTGCCAGGTGGGCTTCAAGTAAAACGGCGCGCTGCAAAACTAGCGCGATGCTTGAACAGTCGAATGGAATCGGCGTCAGTTGACCCGTTAGATACGCTGGACTGGGTGAATCTGTACGCGCTGGCCGTGAATGAAGAAAACGCGGCGGGCGGGCGAATTGTCACTGCACCGACCAATGGGGCGGCGGGGATTATTCCGGCGGTGTTGCACTATTATTGGCGGTTTTGTCCGGGCGCAAATGAACAGGGGATTGTGAACTTTTTGCTGGTGGCAGGTGCGATCGCTATTCTCTACAAGCAAAATGCATCTATCTCAGGTGCAGATGTTGGCTGCCAGGGCGAAGTCGGCGTCGCCTGCTCGATGGCGGCAGGCGCACTGTGTGAAGTCCTAGGCGGCACCCCAGAACAGGTTGAAAACGCCGCTGAAATTGGCATGGAACACAACCTCGGCCTCACCTGTGATCCGGTGGGCGGGCTCGTGCAGGTTCCCTGCATTGAGCGCAATGCTATGGGTGCTATCAAAGCGATTAATGCTGCGCGAATGGCCCTCAACGGTGACGGTCAGCACTGCGTTCATTTGGATAAAGTGATCAAAACGATGCGAGATACAGGCGCGGATATGCACGAAAAGTATAAGGAGACTTCTCGGGGTGGATTGGCAATCAACGTAATCGAATGCTGAAGTCTTGAATGCTAAAGTGTGGCCTAGTTGGCTATTGCCTTCGTGTTCTATTACGGAAATCACCCCGCCGAGGGGATCGCACTCACTTATTGACTTTGTTACGATACGAGTAACCAAAATTACAGTATCCAAAGCGCAAGAGACGAGAGAGCAGCGTATGCCAATTAAAGATAAAAAGCCGAATCAGAAGAAGGCGAATTGGGCGTTTTTGATCCTCAGCGCGGTGCTGCTGATCAGCACCTTTTTGCCGCAGTCCTTTGGCCAAACAGAAAATAAGGTGCCCTACAGTACCTTTATTAGCCAGGTAGAAGCACACGAAGTTAGCAGCGCAGCCGTTGGCGAAAAAGCGATTCGCTATCAGCTGGAAGAAGGCGGTGCGGTGTATTCTACCAATCCTGTATTTGATCTAAACCTGCCGACGGTGCTACAGGAAAACGGCGTTGAATTTTCAGCGCAGCCTCAGGGCAATCAGTGGTTTGGTAATTTGCTCAGCTGGGTGATTCCGCCGCTGATTTTTGTAGGTGTTTGGCGGATTTTTCTGATGCGTGGCCAGGGTGGCCAGGGCGGCGGCTTGTTTTCTATTGGCAAAAGCAAAGCTAAGGTCTATGTCGAAAACGAAGATACAAAAACGACCTTTGAAGATGTTGCTGGCGTAGACGAAGCCAAGACTGAGCTGGTCGAGATTGTTGACTTCCTGAAAGATTCTAAGCGCTTTACAGATCTGGGGGCGCGCATTCCCAAGGGTGTGTTGTTGGTGGGTCCACCGGGAACGGGTAAAACCCTACTGGCTAAGGCTGTTGCTGGCGAAGCCGGTGTGCCGTTTTTCAGTATTTCTGGCTCTGAGTTTATTGAAATGTTTGTGGGTGTGGGTTCTTCTCGCGTGCGCGATTTGTTTGAGCAGGCGAAAAAGCAGGCTCCCTGCATTATCTTTATCGATGAGCTTGATGCTATTGGTAAGTCACGTGCCTCTGGTGGATTCTATGGTGGCAACGATGAGCGTGAGCAAACGCTGAATCAGCTGCTTGCAGAGATGGATGGTTTTGGTGGGGCTGAATCGACAATTATTGTACTGGCGGCGACGAATCGGCCTGAAACGCTGGACCCGGCGCTGCTACGTCCAGGTCGATTTGATCGGCAGGTGCTGGTCGATCGCCCAGACTTGAAGGGTCGTCAGGCAATTTTGCAGATTCATGCGCAGGAAGTGAAGCTGTCGGATGAGGTGGATTTGGATGCGATCGCAACCCGCACCCCTGGATTCGCAGGTGCAGACCTCGCTAATCTCGTCAACGAAGCAGCTCTGCTCGCTGCCCGAAACCACCGCGAAGCCGTCATCCAAGCCGACTTTGCCGAGGCCATTGAGCGCGTCGTCGCTGGCCTAGAAAAGCGCAGCCGCGTACTCAACGACAAGGAAAAGGAAATCGTTGCCTATCACGAAGTCGGCCACGCCTTAGTTGGCGCTGCGATGCCCGGCTCCGACCAAGTTGAAAAAATCTCCATTGTGCCCCGAGGCATGGCTGCTCTTGGCTATACCTTGCAGCTTCCCACCGAAGATCGCTTCTTGCGTGATGAAGCTGAGCTAAAAGGCCAAATCGCGACTATGCTGGGTGGCAGATCAGCCGAAGAAGTCGTCTTTGGTTCTATCACCACGGGCGCGGCAAACGATTTACAAAAGGCCACAGATGTCGCAGAGCAGATGGTGACTAGCTATGGCATGAGCCAGGTCCTGGGCCCACTGGCCTACGATCGCAGCAAGCAAAACAACTTCCTCGATAATGGGGGTGCGCCCAATGCTCGCCGCCTCGTCAGCGACGAAACCGCAAAGGCGATTGATGAGGAAGTGAAGAGTATCGTTGAATCTGCTCATCAGCGATCGCTTAGCATCCTCAAAAACAACCGTGAGCTGCTAGAGAAAATCTCGCAGCGGCTTTTGGAAGAAGAGGTGATTGAGGGCGAGCCACTGAGGGACATGCTGGCCGAGGTGCAGCTCACAGGCACCGATATGCCTGAGAGCGATCGCCAGCACGTCGTAGAAGTTGGCTAGGGTTGGACATTAGTCGAACGTAGAAAACTTGATACGTTGCACATAGCAGCGGGTAACCTTGGCAGGGTTATTCGCTGCTATTGCCTTATTTGCCAATGGTTACAGCAGAGTCTACACAGTTTTACCTATACGGTTTCTTTAAAGGCTCAGTTTAGATAAGGTAAAAATGCCTATTCAAACTTGGTTGATACATTTAATTGACCTGATAGACAGTTGATCTGATTTAAGATCACGTAGGTGCTTACATCAGGATGATGTCGGACTCAACCACATCTTTCTCATCGCTTTCTTTTATCGCTCGCGCCAGCTTCTGTGCGCCTAACCCATGCAAACTAAAAAAGCGATTTTTGGCCATAAAAGCACTGCCAACACGAAAGCTCTGCCTCGCAGGCAAAAGCCAGCTTCTCCTCATACCAAAGCTGCGTCTAGCAAAAGCACCCTCATTATGAGAAGTTTGCTCTCCATCACACTATGGACAGCCTTACTTTCACTCACTACGCTGATCGCGAGCTTGGCCTACATTCGCTACCAGCAGCAGTTTTTGTCGCCTTCTGTCGCCCTAGTACTGGGCGGTGCTCCAGAGCGTGAACGCTTCGCCGCCCAGTTTGCCAAAACGCACCCTGCTGTAGAAATTTGGGTGTCTTCTGGCAGCAACCCTGAATATGCTCAGTGGGTCTTTGACGAAGCTCAGATTCCTACAGAACAGTGGCATTTGGACTATCAGGCCGTCGATACGGTTACTAATTTCACCACTTTGGTCGACGAGCTAGAAGCCAGAAACATTGACGATGTGTACCTCATCACCTCCGACTATCACATGCGCCGGGCCAGTGTCGTCGCGCAGATTGTGCTGGGTAGCCGTGGCATTAACTTCAAACCCGTCGCTGTTCCCACCGACCAATCACCTGAGCGCCCAGAAACGATGGTGAGAGAAGTTCGAGACGGTGCGAGGTCTATTTTGTGGGTGGTGACTGGCAAAACGGGCTCCGAGTGGCGGGAGACGCTAAACAAGAAATTGTAGAGAAAAGGAGAGGGCGTAGCGGAACCTCAAAAGGGCTCGAGAACAGAGAAGGCGATAAGAGAGAAATAGTACGCAGCGTGCAGCATTTTGTGCCCATAAGCTGATATCTAAAAAGAAGGATGAACGCGCTAGTCAAACCTGCTACTTTATAGCGAACACTCGCTTAGAAAGCGCTCTGCATCGCTAAGCACTATCGACTGCACTATCGATTGCACTATCGACTGTAAGAAACTATGGCATCAGCTACTCAAAATTCTCCTTACACTCAGACCCAAATTCAAGTTTGGCTACGCGGCTTGCTCACCGTGGCCTGGGCCGATGGTCACTTTGATGATGATGAAAAAGTCATTATCAACTCCATGGTGGCGTCGGAGTTTGCGCCCAATACCTCCTTTGAGACGCTAGAGCCTATTGAGCCCCAGGCCCTCGCAGACGAACTACACCTAGATAGTGCTGCCGCCCAGAACTTTTTACGCATGGCTGTGATGGTGGCGCTCTCTAATGGTGTGTACTCCGAGGCCGAAAACGCACAAATCATCGCCTTTGCTAACGTTCTCGATCTTGATCCTGCCGTCCTTACTTCCCTACAGTCCACACTACAAAAGCTGAGCGATGCCGGTGTGGGAGCCGTCTCAAAAGAGTCCTTAGCAGAGGAATCAGCAGAAAGTCCGCTCAACAAAATAGGCGACAAACTCAGCCATGTCGAACCGCTTAAGCCCGTTCGTGAATGGCTCGACCAGCTAAGCGTAGCCGATCCTCGCTTGGCCAGATTTGTCTGTAAGCTGGTTCCTTCTCAGTGCCCCTTCGAGCGAGATGTCAAAATTTTTGGCAGCAAGGTGGTTCATATTCCGCCCATGTGCAAAATTAATCCCCTGTACGAACAGCTGGTAGGCTTACGATTCCGGGCACTGACCTACCTCGCCGACGATGTTGGCGAAGATGTCACTCCCTACATGTAAGCATCACAGCTTACAGCCGATGACTTACTCGATAACGGCTTATGGACTCAATTACCGCAGATATTTTGGTCGTTGGTGGCGGTGCAGGCGCTGTGGCAGCGGCCATTCAAGCAGCCAGACGCGGTAAGAGAAATGGCATAAGCGTGGTCCTGGTTTCAGAACTGGCTTGGCTAGGTGGCATGCTGACCTCCGCAGGTGTTTCTGCGCCAGATGGCAATGAGCTGGCGGCTTTTCAAACTGGCATATGGGGCGAGTTTTTAAAAGAGCTAGATAGACGGCATCCGGAAGGACTGAACAATGGCTGGGTCAGTTTCTTTACTTACAATCCTGCGGTGGGTGCGGCAGTCTTTGCTGATTGGGTTGCTGAATTACCCAACTTGCGATGGATTTCGGGAGAGCGATCGCAAGAAGTTTTGCGTACAGAGGCTCGAATTGCAGGCGTCCGCTTCGATAGCGTTACTGTAAACGCTACTATTACCCTCGATGGTACAGAGTTAGGCGATGTTCTGGCCCTAGGCGATATTCCTCATCGCTGGGGTTGGGAAACGCGTGATCAGTGGGATGAACCTAGCGCGCCCGTATCCCTGCGCGATCCGGCTGATCCACTCTATGAAATCACGCAGCGCTATCCGGTACAGTCGCCCACCTGGGTTGTGATTATGCAGGATTTTGGTGAGGGCAACGCTCCAAAAATTGACCCACCTTCTGCGGACTTTACTGTCAGTGGGACCCGTAGCGAGGCCAGTAGCCTATTTGAAGGGGCGTGGGCTAACTACGGCGAGGATAAAACGTCTGCTGGAGAAATGTGCCTGAACTATGGACGATTGCCGGATGATCTATTGATGATCAACTGGCCACATAAAGGTAATGACTATGGGGTGGGGCTGCATAGATTAATTGAGTCTGACGAAGCAAGAGCGCAGTATGGCAAAGAAGCGCAGCAGCATTCTTGGGACTTTGCTCGCTATATTCAAACGCAGCTAGGCGATCTTCCTTCGGAAGGGCTTCGCCATCGGTACGGGTTGGCTGCTGATATTTTTCCTAAGACGGATCAGTCGCCGGGGGGTGGCTTTGCCCTGATGCCCTACTACCGGGAGAGCCGTCGACTCATCGGCGTTGTCACTGTCAGTGAGCGAGACATTTTGCCCGTAGATGCTTGGTCAGAAAGTGAAGGGCACTTGGGGGGTGGGGCGGCGGTGTTGCCCTTGAATGAGCAGGGAGAAGTGGATGCGATCGCCCTCGGCAATTACGCCAACGATCACCACTACCCCGGCTTTGAAATGCCGCTAGCCTCCAAATCCATCCGCTGGGGCGGACGCTGGACGGGCACACCCTTCACCATTCCTTACGGTGCGCTGATTCCAAAAGCTGTAGATGGACTTCTGGTGTGTGAGAAAAACATTTCGGTCTCGCATATTGCCAATGGGGCTACTCGCCTACAGCCAGTGGTGCTTGGCATTGGACAGGCCGCAGGTATGGCAGCCGCCCTGTGCATAGAGCGAGGATGTGAGCCGAGAGCCTTAAGAGAAGTTGGGAGAGCAGTAAGGAGAGGAGGCGAGAGAGAAGCCGGTGTGCAATCCTCTTCCGCAGGGACTGCGCCTTCGCTACAGCAAGCCCTAATTACAGATCCCACTGCACCTGCTGCTGTTATTCCACTATTTAACCTGCCACCAGATCATCCTGATTGGGCAGCCATTCAGCAGTTTTATCTCAATCATCCTCAGCAATATCCGCCAAGTGGCCATCATGTTTTTCCTGTCAGCGATCTTTCTGACAGCTCTTTCAACAGAAAAACGAAGAAATCCGCAGACATACGCAAGCCATGCCAAAAAAATCAGCCAATTTCTATAAAGGGCATATTTAGAAGAGATGAAGCTGGCGCTTATAAACTTCATCAAAAAGACGTAAAAAAGCTGCCTAAAAGCATCAGTTTGGTCACTGTTAGATCGGAAATTACGGAAGCTTTTTCAAACCTCGCAAACAATCAACCAGTAAACGTTCTAGGTACTTGGAACGCTGCTGGTGAATGGCTACTTTGCAGTGATCTAGAACCCTTTTAGTTAAGTCAATTCTTCACATATATCTTCCTGACTTTACGAGGAGTCAACGTAACACTAAACAACGACTTGGAAATCACTTAGCAATCATGCTGACTTCTTCTCATTACCTGCTCGGCGGCTTCTTAGCCGTTTCTTGCGCTATCGGAGCGCTGCTACAACCCAATAGCTCAGCAACTTCCAACTTGCCACAGTCAATTTTTGGAGAGCCCGGCCATGAAACAGTCGATATTTCCTATCGCGGCAGTGGGCGAGTGGACGACTATCCTATCCCCAAGAAAAATAGCTACAGCAGCTTTTCTGCCGGAAAAGGCGTTGTTGCTCATCGGGGAAGCGGTCGGATTCGGCCGTCCTCTATATAGATCAGCTTTTATATGGGCCAGCTTCAGCTAATGCCTAGTTGAAACCTTACTCGAAAATTTATTCCTCGAATCCCAATCCTTAAATAACCTCTTTACGTGAAACGTAAATCTTTCTGCCCTATACAGATGTCAATACGCAGACGTCGATCGACCGCTTAATAATGTGGAATGGGTTTACTAACGAACGTATACCTAGGGGTGTAAAATATGTGCTAAGTAAAGGCTGTTTGAAGTCGGACACTTGCTCATGTATCAATTTATACCCGTAAATAAATATTGAGAATAGGAAGGGTGTTACCTTCCGCCCGTTTTTTGTGCATTCTATATATTAAGCATTTTCGCTTGATTGAGTTTTTGATGACCAGCAACACCGACTTAGTTAAAAAGCTAGAGCCCAGCGCTATTGACGAGATCATGATGTACCTAGCTTTTAGTGCTATGTGTACAGGTGGACATCGCCATGGTGCCTTTTTGGATGCCGCCGCGACTGCTGCCAAATGCGCTATTTACACGACGTATGTAGAGCAAGGCAAAAATCTGCGGATGACCGGCCACCTTCATCACATTGAGCCCAAGCGGGTGAAGGTGATTGTTGAAGAGATGCAGGCTGCGCTTACTGAAGGCCGAATCTTAAAGATGCTTGGCTCCCAGGAGCCTGGCTACTTAATTCAGCTGCCCTACGTTTGGCTCCAGCGTTACCCTTGGGAATCCGGTAGCTACCGGGTGCCCGGCACAAGCCTGAGCACCTCTGAAAAGCGCCAGGTAGAAGAGCGCCTCAAATCCGCTGATTTGCCAGAAGCTCTGCCCGATGCGCAACTGCTCAACGGCTTCCAGTTTATGGAGCTGATTGAGTTTTTGCATTCTCGCTCTCAGGAGACTATGCCAGGTGGTCGTCGGATGGCGCTGAGTGATGCCTTGGCCGAACACATCAGGCGGCGTCTGATCTATGCGGGTACGGTGGCTCGGATTGATTCACCTATTGGTGGGATGCCTTTCTATGCGCTGACTCGTGCGTCTTATTCTCCGGTTGGTGAAGAAGAACGAACGTACACCATGATGGAAGATACCGCTCGGTACTTTCGACTCATGCGTGAATGGGCAGATACCCAGCCCGGTACGCGTCGTATTCTTGAGGAATTGAACATTCCTATCGAAAATCGCGAAGCCGCCTTCGATGAGCTCGACCAGCTGATTAGCCAATGGGCGAATAAATACCACAACGACAGCGGTCATCCTACCGTTGTGCAAATGGCTATGGGTGACAGCGACTCACCCCACTAGGGTTCTCCGGGGGCGTAGCAGTGCTAGCGTTCCTACGGTTTTAACAATTGGATCGACCAAAAAATCCCCAGAATCAATCACTGATTCTGGGGATTTTGCTTTTAGCGATAATGGAAAGTGTTTGAGGAGAACTATCGCTTAAAACTACCGGCCTTGGCCTTCTCAAAAGTAGGGAGCTGAACCGCAGACATAGATCCAATCTTTTTCTGTGTGCGCAGTGGATTAACGGTGGGTGCAACGACTGAGGTCTCACCCTCGAGCGCAGGCAGATGCTCACTTGTCGCGTCAACAATATCGGACAGATCGGCTGCACTCTCGGTAACTTTCGCGATCGCCTTTTCCATCAGAGGGGTTCCCCAAGGTGAAGGCTCGGTGAACGCAACTTCGGCGGCAGGTGCCTGGCCGACAGGAACCGTGTAAGGATCGATGACCACGGCCCTATCGTTAGGTGCTTTTTGACCCAGTGCTTGAATGAGAGGTTCTTTCTTCTCTAGGTCTTTTTCTATGTCTTTTTCTAGGCTTGGCGTAATCTCCGGCGTAGCATTCAGCATGGAAGACTTTTCCAATGCTTTCGATGGCTCATCCTGTACGTTATCCGGTGGCGTTACGACCTTACGCTGCCAGTTTAGCTTTGGCTCTGCTGCACCAGATGTCTCAGCTGTATCGACTGTTGGTTCGATCGTTGTGGTTGTCGGCTCAAAATCTCCTGTGGAGTTTTCGATCACACGTTCCATGTCTTTCCAGAGGTTGGCTTCAGCGTCAGAATCTTCGGTGGCAGACTCTGCTGAGGGTGCTGCCGAGGTTGATATGGGCTGGTCGCTCGTAGGTGGCTCGATTGTGGATGGCTCGATTGTGGATGGCTCGAAGTGAGTGTCTGACGAGATAGAAGATGGCTGTGGTGCGGGCTTAGGGATGCTAGCACCTCGAATAAGACTTTCTAAATGTGGGTCAATGCCTTCGAAGGGAGTGGAGATTGCACCGGCCCAAGGCATGATTCGTTGGGCTTTGGGCATAGTAACGCCGTTGTTAGCGGGTTCACTAAGCGCAGGTGTAGAGCGCGCAGGTGTAGAGAGCGCAGGTGTAGAAAAAGAAGTGGGATGAGTTGTGGTCGACAGGGTGTGATGGCTCGCAGCGCCTTGAACAGAAGTACCCGCTGAGCGAGCTGTCACTGTGAGAGATTTTTCGAGCGCTGCTTTGAACTGAAGGGTGTAGCGCTGCTGACGTTGGAGGCGCGATCGCAAATCTCGGATGGTGGTTTCTGCCTGTACGCGTGCTTGAGCTTCTTCTGCATGTTGTTGAGCGTTTAAGGCGCTTTCATGCTCTAGCTGACTCACTCTTTCTTGAGCGTTGTCTAGCTCAGATTGCAGTGTTTCGTTGATTAGCTGCTGGCGCTGCAGCGATTGCTCAGCGGTTTCTAGCTGGTCGACAACCTTGGCAACCTGCTGCTGTGCCTTTTGAGAAGCCTGTTGGGCTAAAGTCTGTTCGGCTAGAGCTTGCTCAGCCATTTTTCTTTTCTCTATCTGAGATTGCTCGTTGGCCTGCTGTAACTTTCGCTGCGATTCTCCAAGCGTGTTCTCTAGCTGAGAAACCCGCGTGAGTAGTACATCATTACACTCGTTGAGGTCGTGAATGAGTGTGAGCAGCTCATCTTCACGGGCAGTGTTGAGAGGGGATGTGGCGGCTAGGCCAACAGTGCCTGGAAGAGGGGCGGTTTCCCAATTTGTTGCCTGATCGTCTGTATTTTGAGTGTTGCCGTTTTGAGTAACTGTCGCTTGAGAAGAGATCGTCTCTGACTTGGAAGCGGTGACATCAGGCTGAAGTGACTCAATCGTCATTTGTTCTGCGCTATTTGCGAGGGGCGTATCGACGTCGTCTATCCTACTATCTTGCGCGGTTCTATTGTCAGAATCGGAGGCCGGTTTAGATGACTGATTTTCGCTCATAGCTGGGGGATGACGCTGCGGGTGACGAATAAGTTTCCTAATGTATTAGCACAGAAAAACAAATTAAAGTCGATATATACGAAAACTTCTGAAATTTACGTATAAACAACCACAAAACCCTTCTGTATAGGGCGCTGAAGCCCCGGAGAATCGTCACACTGTGTAACATTGCTGACGTGAAAGTAGGTTGAACACGTAGAACTGTGCCTCTACGGCCCCTACACTTATTGACGTGTTGTTTAGGTGCGATCGCTTTGTCGTACAGATTTTCTCCGGGTTAGCACTTCTGTGAGTAAGTCCTGGTGCATAAGGGCTTGATCTACTCGAGCATTTACTTGGTCGGGGGTGAGGCCTTCGCCGTTGACGTAGCACTCTAGCCAAGCTTTGCAGAGACTGTTGGGATCTGTTGGCAGCGCTGGCAATGCTTTGGGTGTGGGCGATAAGTCCCAGCCGGGCAGCTCTAGCGACTGGGCGAGGGCATCTACTTTCGGGTCGTAGCTGATGGCAAAGCTGCGACACCCTTCCGCCGCAGACATTACCAGCGCGTGGAACCGCATGCCAATGGTCATTTCTACGCCTCGAAATAAACCTTTGAGCGCTTGAGGTTGGCTGAGAGGGTAGATCTGATGGGGACCGGTGAGATGGCTGGCGATGAATTCTGCGATCGCTAAATCTTTCACTGGCTGAAAGGGCACTAGCAGTAAGCAAACATCTGTTGACTGTTGAAAGCTGTTGAGCGCGAGTGCAATGGTTTTGAGGCGTTCTTCTGTGAGGTGTTTATGTGGGCGTAGGGCAACAGCTACCCGAGGCGCTGGCAGTTCCCACAGCCCTTTTACCGGGACAGAAGATAGAGCCCACACAGGGTCGGGTGCTAGCAGGCAGGGGCGATTCCACTGGGTGAGAAGGGTTGCAGAATTGCGATCGCGCACACTCACCTTCTTGCATTTAGCCAGTGCCCACCGGGTCAGCCAGCGGCTGGTTTTTTTGTTCAAGGGGCCAATTCCCTGACTCCACGCAATTGTCTTAAGGCCCATTAGCTGAGCGAGCAGCATGAGTCCCGCGTAATACGCCGGATTGAGTGCGCTGCTAGCGTCTTGCATTAGGCTCCCGCCACCCCAAATAAAGGCATCTGCCTGGCGAAAGGCTTTTAGCACCGCGTAGAGCGACTTACGGGGAACAGCTTCTGTGACATTGTGTAGCTCGCAGGTTTGCGCAGGGTCTCCCGAAAGCACCACAGGCGTTACATGTGCAGGCAGCATTTGCAGCAGCGAGGCCAGTAGCGCCTCGTCGCCGCCGTTGCCCATTCCGTAGTAGCCACATAACACCGCTCGCATAGTTTTCTTGCCGTTTTGTTAGCGGCTGCTGTTAGGTCTTTAGAATACAGGTTATAGAATACGCGATGCCCTTTATACAAAGACGACTCTATGCACGCTCTCTCGATTCCTACCTGGATAGTTCATGTTTCTAGCGTGATCGAATGGATTGCGGCTATTTGGTTTATTTGGCAGTACGCCGAGGTGAGTGGGTATAGGGCTTGGCGAACGATGTCTTTTGCGATGCTACCTGCACTCGTGAGTGCGATGTGCGCCTGCACGTGGCATTTTTTTGATAACGAAATGAGTCTCTACTGGCTGGTAACGGTGCAAGCGGCGATGACGGTGGTGGGTAACTGTACAGTGTGTGTCTCTGCCTGGTGGATTTGGAAACAGTCTGGGCAGAGCGTGAAGGCTGAGTCTGTTGTTGCTGAAGGTGAAAGGTAACGAGATGACGAAAGAATCGCTGTTTGCACTTTCTTTGTTTCCGTATTTGGGCTTTCTTTGGTTTTTGACCAAAAGTCAGCAAACGCCACGGTTGGCTCTGATTGGATTTTATGTGTTGCTGGTGTTTGTGGCGGTGACGATTCCGGCGGGGCTGTATGCTAAGCAGGCCTACGGCGCAGAGCTAGCAAATGTAGACTGGCTGCACGGTAGCGCGGAGTCTTTTCTATCGCTGTCAAACATTTTGGTGGTGCTTGGGTTTCGCCAAGCCATAAAACAGATGAAAGCAGCTCAAGACTGATGCAGTATTAATCGATTGCCGTCGGGGTCGTAGGCGTAGATTTCTTTGCCGTGGGAAGCGTGGATGATGTCGCCAGGTGGGGGGTAGCCGAGAGATGTGAGGTGTGCGATCGCAGCTTCCAAATCGTTTACTTCTACACAGAGACTCATCGGTCCACTAGAGACCTGTGAGAATTCCGCAGCGTGCGCCGAGCTAGGCTCAAAAATAGCGAGTTTCAAACCTGGTAGATGAAACTCGCCGTAGGTCGATGCATTCACTTTTGGTTCGATACAAAAATAGTTTTGGTAGAAGGAGATTTGCTTCGTTACTTGATTGCTCGACAAAGCAACAAATACTTCTTGAAAAGAGTTTCTGCTGAAAGAGGTCATACTGCTTAGTTACGTAGACTTTCGTCGTTTTTCTTCAATTTCTCCTTTCATTTAGAGAAACGTATTTCTCTAGATCGCCTAACTTCGTTTGAATAATGCTCCAAATAATATTGTCACTAATAGAAAAATAGGTATGAACAATAATATTTCTCAGTGCGACAATCTTTCTCCATTCAATTTGAGAGTATGCCTGCCTATATTCCTCTGGAATATGCTTAGAAGCCTCCCCGATAATTTGGAGATTGTAAACAACAGCTTCATAGGTTTTGTCATCTTGAATTAACTCTTCTTGAGTCATATTACCTACGTAGCGCTCAATTTTATCGATACGCTCAAGAATGTCTTCCAGATATAAAAGAAGATCACGCGACACGAATAGATTCCTCTATGACGCTTTGCCGAATTCTCGCCTTTAAATCGTCTTTTATAACCAGATCTACAGATCTCTCGAATAAATCTTCTAAGAAAAACTTCAGGTCCATATATCCATCGAAGGTAGCTGGATTTTTAAACTCTACAAGAAAATCGAGATCACTTTGGGGTGTCGCCTCATTACGAGCTACTGAACCAAATAGAGATAACGAATGAATATCAAATGCTTTGATAGCTTCCAAGTTTTTAGCTAGACAATTGAGAACAGCCTCACGCGTAGGTGCTGTTCTCTTTGTGTTCGCACTACTCTTTGTGTTTGCGCCATTTGCGCCATAAGTTATCTGAACCGTGCTGGCCACCGCTGTCTTTTTCAATGTGGCACACCTCTGACTAATTGCTACATTCTAACTATAGATTAATGTGCAGCATTAAAAACCGCGCTAACCTAATGCCGCAGTCGTTCAGCCATTTGCGGAGGAGCCACTATGGTTGCTACATCCACTCGGTCAGAATCTAGCCAGTCTATTGCTGATTATCTTGGCGATGATGCCGATGATTTGCTTAGCTATCGCGCGAAGATCGATAAAAGTCAGCTGCATTTGCCTGGGCCGGATTGGGTAGAGCGAAGTTTTGGCGTGAGCGATCGCACTCCACAAGTTCTCCGCAGCCTACAGCAGCTATACAGTACAGGCCGCCTCGCTAACACAGGCTATCTCTCTATTCTGCCGGTTGACCAGGGTATAGAACACTCTGCGGCGGCTTCTTTTGCCCCTAATCCTATTTACTTCGACCCGGAGAACATTATTAAGTTAGCGATCGCAGGTGGCTGCAATGCGGTGGCCACTACCCTTGGCGTTCTTGGGATGACCGCTCGCAAATACGCTCACAAAATTCCTTTTATCCTGAAGCTCAATCACAACGAGCTGCTGAGCTATCCCAAAGAATACGATCAAACCCTATACGCTTCTGTCGACCAAGCCTGGAACTTAGGCGCGGTTGCTGTCGGTGCGACTATTTACTTTGGTTCTACAGAATCGACGCGGCAAATTCAAGAAGTCAGCAGGGCCTTTGCCCGTGCTCATGAATTAGGGATGGCGACTATTTTGTGGTGCTACTTGCGCAACGATGTTTTTAAGCAGGATAAAGACTATCACCTTGCTGCGGACCTGACTGGGCAAGCAAACCACATTGGGGTAACCATCGAAGCTGACATCATTAAGCAGAAGCTTCCTGAAAACAACGGTGGCTACAAAGCCGTCACCGGTGCGGTGGGGAAAGCCTACGGCAGAACCAGCGAAAATGTATACACGGAGCTATCAAGCGACCACCCCATCGACCTTACTCGCTATCAGGTGCTTAACTGTTATGCTGGCAGAGCAGGTTTGATTAATTCTGGCGGTTCTTCAGGAGAGAATGATTTCGCGCAGGCTATCCGGACGGCTGTTATCAACAAAAGAGCCGGTGGTTGCGGGTTGATTTCGGGTAGAAAGACGTTTCAAAAAGAGTTTAAGGAAGGGGTCAAACTGTTTCATCTTATTCAAGATGTTTATCTTTCTGATGAAGTGACTGTTGCATAAAGTGACTGTTGCAATGGGGTGACGAAGTCATCTTAGGCAGGCCTGTTTATACAAAGTCCGCTCCGGTGAGCTGGCTGCCAGTGATACCTGCTGTGACCGCTAGAATTTGATTGCCAAAGCCAATGGTGGTCGTGTCATGGTTGAGAGTGGTAAACACCCAGTTGTCAAAGTTGAGCATGTTTGGTGTAAGGCTTTTGAACGGAGGGTGATTTGGCCTGTGGATATTTCGGTGCTGGAACTATTTGTAGCGGTGGTGAAGCAAGGGAGCTTTGCAGCAGTAGCACGCGATCGCAATGTAGATCCGTCTTCTGTTTCGCGGGCGATCGCTTCACTAGAAACAGAGCTAGGCCTGCGACTATTTCAGCGCACAACTCGCAAGCTTTCGCCTACAGAAGCCGGTGTGACCTATTTTCAGCGGATAGAGCCGCTAGTAGAAGAGATTCGACAAGCGAATTCTGTTGTAAAAGATGTCTCTGGACAGCCAAAGGGAACTTTGCGAGTAACGGCTTCTGTCGCATTTGGTCTGCGGTGTATTGTGCCGATGCTGCCTGCTTTTGAACGACAGTACCCCGAGCTGATGGTGGATTTGGTGCTAACGGATGCGGTGGTGGATTTGTTCGCAGAGCGGATAGATGTAGCGGTACGGTTGGGACTGTTACCAGATTCGACATTGATTGCGCAGCAGCTGATGCCGGTTCGTTATCGGGTGTGTGCGAGTCCTGATTATTTATCACGACAAGGACAGCCAAATTTACCCAGTGAGATTGAGCATCACAGCTGTTTGTTGTTTCCACTGCCGGGATTTCGCTCGCGGTGGATTTTTCGGGATGGCGATGGGGAAATAAGTGAGGTGATGGTGAAGGGGAAGGTGGTGATTTCGAATGCGATCGCTTTGCAGCAGTGTGCGATCGCTGGTATGGGATTAGCGCTGTTGCCGCATTGGTTGGTAGATGAAGACATCGCAGCTGGTAAACTAGTAAATGTGTTCTCTATTTATGAGGTGACAGCGACTGATTTTAATACGGCTGCTTGGTTGGTGTATCCCTCTCGGACCTATGTGCCGCTGAAAGTAAACGTCTTTTCAGAGAGCTTGAAAACATCAGTCGTAGCGTTTGATTCTGGTGGGTGAATATTTTGAGAATGTGAGAAGAATGATGATACGTAATACAGACGAACTGTTGGCCCAGATATCGAAAGGTACACCGATCGACTACGTTTTCTTTTGGGGGCATAGACCGCCAAAATCCGGTGTTTCTAAATCTTGTTTTAGCCAGTGGTACGAAGCTCCGTTTGAGGCAGATGGCATTGTGTACCCTACGGCAGAGCACTACATGATGGCTGGAAAAGCCAAGTTGTTTCATGACGGAGAAACGCTGGCGAAAATACTTACAGCGAAGACGGCCAGTGAGGCCAAAAAGCTAGGACGACTGGTGAAAGGCTTCGATGACGATATTTGGCAGAAGCATCGATTCGACATTGTTGTGAGTGCAAACTTAGCAAAGTTTGGCTACTTTCCAGAGCTCAAAGCTTTTCTGATGAGTACAAGCAGGCGTGTGCTGGTAGAAGCAAGCCCTACCGATAGAATTTGGGGTATTGGCCTAGCCGCTAATGATTCTAAGTCGACCGATCCATCGCAATGGAAAGGACTAAATCTGTTGGGATTTGCCTTAATGGAGGTGAGACAGCAGTTGAGAGGAGAGTCCTCTTTAACGTTTGATTCTGTTGAATAAGTTGTGAGGAAAACTACTGGGTTGTATTTGTTAACTCGGTCTGGTAGTCTGCTAGAGACCGATCGGTCTTTTAGCTGATGTCGAAAGCTCAACAAACTAAACTGCACATTATTGAGCAGGCTGCGGTGGTGTTTAACCAGCGGGGCTATGCTGGCACGTCTATGGCTGATTTGATGCAGGCGACGGGGCTAAAAAAGGGTGGTTTATACAATCACTTTCGTAGTAAGGATGAGCTGGCTTTGGACGCGTTTGATTATGCGGTGACACAGATGCAGCAACATTTTCGAGGGGCGATGAAAGGAAAACGGCATGCGGTTGACCGGCTGATGGCGGTGCTAAGCGTATATGAAAAGATGAGTGAAAGTCCGCCTTTACGAGGAGGATGCCCTATTTTGAATACGGCGGTGGAGAGTGACGATACACACCCGGCTTTGCGCGATCGCGCAAAACAAGCGGTAGATGCCTGGAGATCTTTGTTTCAACGGATTATCCAAAAAGGCATTGCCCGAGACGAGCTACTACCTACAGTGAACGCTGATGAAGTCTCGACGATTTTGATTTCTACGTTGGAGGGGGCTGTAATGCTGAGTAAGCTATACGGTGACGACACCTACATTGCGCAGGCTTTGCTACACCTACGAGAATACATTCAGCATCAGCTGGCTGCGGAAGGGTGATTCCTGGTCAGATTTTAGAAAGATATTTTTTTGTTGTTTTACAGACCGATCGGTCTTTTTTCTTATGCTAAAGCTTTACTATGCGCGTCCATCTGCTTATGCTCGTCCCGTGTGGCTAGCTCTGATCGAGAAGCAGCTGCCCTTTGAACTGGTGCCTGTAGATTTGGGCGGAGAACAGTTTGGCGATGAGTTTCAATCGGTGAATCCATTTGGACATGTACCTGTGCTGGTAGATGACGGGTTTCGGGTAATTGAATGTATGGCCATTTTGGATTACTTGGAGGCGAAGTATCCGGAGCGGTCTCTGATGCCGATTGAGGCTAGTGCGGTTGCGACGGTGAGAATGGTGCAGTCGGTGGCTTTCAGCGAGCTGTTGCCTGCCTTGTTTAGGATGGTGGCCTATCCAAAAGATGCCGTGGAGACAGCGTATGGTCGCCTGCGAATGGTAAACACGCTACGCTTTTTAGAAGATTTTCTGGGTGAGGAGTCTTATTTTGCAGGGGAGCAGCTGACGCTAGCAGAGATTGTCGCAGGCACGCTGGTTTATAGAGTGGAGGCGCTCGGTCTGCCGCTAGCTGATTATCCAAAGTTGAAGGTTTGGTCTGATGGTTTGCTAGAGAGGCCAGCCTGGCAGCAGATTGAGCTGAGTGTGAATGAGTGGGTTCGCTTTAAGCGGCAGATGCAGGTGTTGCCAAAACTTTGGGAAAAACGACGACGGTTGCGGATGAAGGCGTTGTCTTGAGGAAATGTGCACATAGCCGTCGGGGCAGTGAAGATGTGCTCTGATATGTACGTATCTTCATCTTAAGGGCAACTCATGTGTATATTTTCGCAATCATTTTTGCGAGTATGTCTTTATTTCCTGACAAAATTCTCATCTGTCAGGGTGTTAATTCGTAAAAGTGGATGTTCGTATTGTGATTAGGATGCCAACTTCTGTAGAGCATTGAGAAGTCTGCTGTTATTGACGATAGCCTGCGAATGGTGAACGGTGATCACAGTGCTCATGCTGAGCGATCGAATTGTTTTTATACAAAAAATAGTAAGAATGTCAGGGATAGTACGTATATTTTTAAGGCTGTGTCTTCAAGGAAACAATATTGCTAAGAAATGCTGCTGGCGTCTTGCACACATTTTTTCTTTTGCGGTTAAGGGATAATACTGACACCAACGACGGGTTAGCTCATTTGGGCTTTCTTTTCTTAGATCGGCAGATTGGCTAAACGTATGAAACACTCAAAGATAGAAGCGTCTTCCTCCTCCTCTGCGCAGCTGTCAGAAATAAAGTCTCGATCCCAAGAAAATTTTGCTTCAAAGGTGATAGCTGACAATGCTTCGCGTATTGCTCAAAGGATTGAGCTTTGGGTAAATGCTCAGCCTGAGCTGACGCGTATCCTCTGTGACTATGTTGCGCAGTACGCGCCCCGAATTACTGAAGAGAATCCGGAGAAAGTTGTTGATCTTATTGTAGAGAAAGAGATCGCTAACGGTTGGGAAGATAGCCTAGCAGCGGTGCATCTAAGCGAGATTGAACAAGTCATTGTTCAAGATGACAGAAAAGATTCTGCGCTGATTTTGTATATCCAGATTTTGCAGCGTGGAAAGGTGCCTGTTGATAAGAACCCCGAACAAGCTGTGCTGCTAAGATCAGGGCTAGTCAAAGCTGAGAGCGGCTACTTGAAAATAGCGAATGATCTATACAAGGCGGCTTTTAGCCTAGAGAAAGTAGAACAGATGCTGCCTGGCATTACAAGGCCGGTGAAAATTATCCCGTCGCCTGACAAGCACACACCTCGCGCATCTAAATCATTGGCGCTGTATTCCAAGGTTGCGATCGCGGCCTGTGGCCTGGCGGTTGTGGTGACTTCTATCTCTTCCTATATCAGAGAGTCTGGCGGAAGAGCGATGGCAACCTCTAGCGATGCTGACGAGCCCGCGCTAGTGACAGATGTGCCTGCCAATGCTTCTGAGCTAACATCTGATGCAGACTTTAGCCCTAAAGCAGAAGTGACCCCTACAGAGCGAAAATTATCAGAGCGAGAATTGTTTGACAGGGGCGAAGACCATGCCATCAACAGCCGCTGGGTGCTGATGATGAGAGATTTTTGTGCCATTCCTGAAGCCTCTATGTACCATTCACCTGCCAAAAAACAGGTAGAGCAGTTGTTCAAGCTGTACTCAGAAGATATTCAGCTGGCTCGCGAAATTGTACAAGCTGAGAAAGGTGCCTCCTGCCCGATGTAAGTAAGGCCCGATGTAAGTAAGAATTGTGGATAATTGTTCTGGAATAGGGCTAGCTGTACACTACTAAACTAGCAACCGATATGAGTCGTTATAGCAAGATATTAAACAGTAAGATTATTGGATCTGGACTGCTGCTGCTAGCGGGCTATCTGCTAGTTGCAGAAGGTATGCTGTGGCGAGAGAAGCTGTCAGGTAATAGCCAGCCATTGGCCGACTCGACCGAGCAGTTGAGAGATGCAGTGCGTCTGTCAGCGGGGGAAGCCAATGCCGAGGTGGCTGCTGTTGAAGCTACGCCAGCGCCATCGCTGAAGAACCTGGTTGCGCTGGGGTCTTTTGAGCAGGTTAGCAATATTCCTGAAGGCGTATTTGAGTACGGTGGCAGTACAACTTGGGCGCCTGTTCGTAAGGATATCGATTCAGGTATCCAAGCAATATATCCTGAGTTTCGATTGCAGTACACAAGTCCAACGCCTGAGAGTGGACGAACAGCAGGCTCTGGAACGGGCGTTCGGATGCTGCTAGATGATGAGCTATTGTTCTCTCAATCTTCTAGACCTTTGAAAGAAAAAGAAATAGCAGAAGCCCAGCGAAATGGCTACGACTTGCAGCAGATTCCAGTGGCTATTGATGGGATTGCGATCGCAGTAAATCCAGCCCTAGAGATTCCTGGCATCACCACGACGCAGCTACAGGGTATCTACACTGGCAGCATCAAGAACTGGCAAGAAGTTGGCGGTCCAGATGTCGAAATTGTGCCCTATTCGCGTCGAGCTGCAGATTCGGGTACTACCGAATTTTTTGTGGCAGATGTGCTAGATGGCGCTGCAATGGGCCCCAATGTTCAGTTCGCAGAATCTACAACTGTGGGCGTTCGTCAAGTGACTGATGATATTGGCGCTATATATTACGCTTCAGCGCCAGAGATCGTTGGTCAGTGCGGGGTAAGGCCGCTGCCATTAGCAAAAGAGGCAGGCGCATTTGTCCCGCCCTACGTCTCGCCCTACGTAAAGTCTTCAGAATGTCCTCGCTATCGCAACCAGCTCAATGCTGAGCAGTTTCAAAATGGAGAGTATCCTATTACTCGCCAGCTGTTTGTCATTGTGAAGCAGAACGGTCAGCTAGAAGAGCAAGTCGGTGTGACCTATGCTAATTTCCTGTTGACAGATGAAGGTCAAGACTTGATTGAGAGTATCGGATTTGTGAGAACAGGAAACTAAGAAAAATAAAGATGACTCTGTTTGGCTGAATGCGATTAGCTGAATATAGAGCTGTGAATTGCACTGGTCGGATTCAATCAGTCGCGATTCTACCAATGGGAATAGTGCTGTGAGCCTGTATGCGTTAGGATCTAGTCAATTGAAGCACAGGAGAATCCCAATGCCAGATAAGGTGGTAAAAATGGACGCAGAATGGAAGGCGCAGCTGACCCCTGAAGCTTACCAAGTAGCGCGCAAGGCCGGTACAGAACGAGCGTTTACCAGCCCGCTGAATAATAACAAGACCGAAGGCGTTTATAGCTGTGTATGCTGTGGTGCTGAACTGTTTACTTCAGAAACTAAATTTGACTCGGGGACGGGTTGGCCTAGCTTCTATGCGCCTAGCAAGCCGGAAAACGTGGCTGATAAAAGGGACTTTAGCCACTTTATGATTCGGACAGAGACGGTTTGTGCGGTGTGTGATGCTCACCTAGGCCATGTCTTTAACGATGGGCCCAGACCTTCTGGTAAGCGCTACTGCATGAATGGAGTAGCGCTGAGCTTTGAGCCTGCGGATGTGGATGGTGATGGCCAAGTGAAAGGGGCGAGCCCGGCGGAAGTCGCGAGCTAGCGAATGCGGTTACATACTGAAGTGCTAGGGCCGGATAAGGGTTATCCGGCCCTTTGTTTGCATGGGCATCCGGGGAGCGGGCGAGCGATGGAGGTATTTGCTTTGCCGCTGGCCGAGATGGGGTTCCGTACCTACGCGCCAGATTTGCGGGGGTATGGGCGCAGCCGCACGCAGTCTCCGTTTGATATGACGCGACATTTGGATGATTTGGAGGAGCTGTTGGCTCAGCACTCCATTGAGCGCTGCCTGGTAGTGGGTTGGTCGCTGGGTGGAATTTTGACGATGGAGCTGGCTTTGCGGCGTCCGGAAGTGGTGCAGGGAATGGTGCTGGTGGGTACGGCGGCGCGGCCTAGAGGGTCTCATCCACCGATTTCGCTGATGGATAATGTGATGACGGGGCTGGCGGGGCTGGTGAATTGGGTGATGCCTGGAGGGAAGGGTGCGATCGCACTCGGCAAAAAGTCCCTTTTCCGCTATCTCATTTGCAATCACACGCCAGCTGCCTACCGCTACTTAGCTGCAGAAGGTGCGCCAGCGGTCATCAAAATGAGCCGTCATGCAGATGCCGCGCTGAACAGGGCGATTCGAGCGGGCTACAATCGTGTGCCAGATCTCAGAGGGCTGACGATGCCGAGTGTGATGCTCTGTGGGGAGTGCGATCGCCATATCACTGCGGAATCTAGCCTGGAAACGGCAAGGGCATTACCGAACTCCAAGGTGCATTGCTATCCCAACACGGCACACTTATTTCCGTGGGAAATTCCAACTCAAGTAAATGAAGATATTCGCAGTTGGCTGGTGTTGTCAGATGTTATTCCGTTGCAACATCTTGACCCTGACTGTGCGTACAAAGTCCAAGCTGATCCTTTAAGCTAGCTCCAGTAGCTCTGATTTTTTCAACGACTCTATGCAAATCAAAACGCCTGATTGGGTAAAGCACGCCGTTTTTTACCAGATTTTTCCCGATCGATTTGCTCGCACAACTCACACTGATTTGCCGCCTGAGATGCAGGTGCCTTTTGAACCTTGGGAGAGCCCACCTACCCGACATGGCTATAAGGGCGGTGACCTGTGGGGTGTTGCAGAGCAGCTAGACTATTTGCAAGATTTAGGCATTACGGCGATTTACTTTACGCCCATTTTTCAGTCGGCAAGCAATCATCGCTACCACACTCATGACTACTACAAAGTTGATCCTGTATTGGGTGGAAACGAAGCCTTTTTCGAGCTGTTACATGCAGCGCACGATCGCGATATGAAGGTTGTTCTCGATGGTGTATTTAATCATGCGAGTAGGGGCTTTTTCTACTTCAATGATTTGTTGGAGAATGGCGAAAAGTCTCCTTGGAAAGATTGGTTTAGCGTAAAAGATTGGCCGCTGAATGCCTATGAAGATGAGAAGTCCACTAATTATCAGAGCTGGTGGGGCTTGCCTGCTTTGCCAGAGTTTAATCATGACAACCCGCATCCGCGTGAGTACATCATGCGAGTGGGCGAGTTTTGGGTGGAAAAGGGGATTGATGGCTGGCGGCTAGATGTGCCCGGAGAGGTGACGACACCGGGATTCTGGGCGGAGTTTCGCTCGCGGATTAAGGCGATTAATCCGGAGGCCTATATTGTGGGTGAGATTTGGGAGGACGCGAGCGCATGGCTACAGGGCGATCAGTTTGATGGGGTGATGAACTATCCTTTTACAGGGGCTGCGATCGCATTTACCGCAAAAAACAAAGTCAATCTTCCTCTCGCTGAAGGCCCAGCTTATTACCCTTATCCCGCGCTAGATGCAAAGGGTTATGCAGAAAAGATTGACGAGCTGTTGAATCGGCACGACTGGGAGATACAACAGACTCAGCTGAACTTGCTCAGCAGTCATGACATTGCCAGGGTACTCAGTCTTGTAGACGGTGATATTTCTAGTATGCAGCTAGCGATGCTGCTACTGATGACGTTTCCCGGTGCGCCTAGCATTTACTATGGTGATGAAGTGGGGCTGTTTGGTGGGTTAGATCCGGATTGTCGACGCGGGTTTCCAACAGAAGAGAATTGGAATCGGCCTTTTCTGGATATGCATAAGGCGCTGATTGCTTTGAGGCGATCGCACCCGGCGCTACGCACTGGCAAGTATCAAACGCTTGCGGCAGAAGGTGACTGCTATGTGTTTGCGCGGCTGCTAGATAGAGAGATGATTGTGGTGGCGGTGAATACGGGAATGGCGTCGGTGCAGGCTAGGTTGGCAGATATCGCTGTGGAGAATGGAAAGGTGCTGTACGGCGAGGGTGAGGTGGAGTGGTTGGGCGATCGCACCGCGATGCTAACTCTTCCCGCGCGCTCCGGGATGGTGCTAGGGAATGCATAAAGATGCGAGCGTTCTATCGCAGTAGAGCCACCGTAGAACGCTCGCATCTAAGTTGTTGTGAGCTTATTCTGGGCTGCTAGCTGTGCCCATCTGCCGTTCTACGGTTTCGATTTCGGCATTAGTGGCCGCTAGTTTGGATTCTAGAAAGTCACGAATAGCTTTGAGCCTTTTGAGTTTCATGCTTTTGTAGTCTTGCATGGAGGTTTGGTGTGGATTGCAGCAGAAAGGAAAAAACATGATGAGAAACAGCGTGGTCTTTTTTGGAAGACCCGCATAGAAGAACGTTGTTACTCTAGGGTAGCTATAGATTTTTATTCCTGCAATTGGTCTAACGTACTGTTTTAGACCCGAGCTGGTCTTGGTTTATCATCTAACTGTCGTCTAACTGTCGTCTAAGTTACATTCGATCTACTCAACTTGAGTAAGTTGCGGAATCATCTTTTTTGCGGTTGAGGCAATAGGGTGATAGTAGACCCCATAGAACGTTATGTCAGTACGCTTTGAACAACAGAGGCAAAGACCTCCATTTTCATTGGGAGTTTGCTCTGCTTTTTGGTTGATGGCTAGCCTTTTTCTTTTTGGCTGCGATGGGCGAGAGAGACTACAAGGGGAGCCTGTTGGTAAGTCTCTGCCGCTATCAGAAGCTTCTGTTCATTATTGGTTTGACGATGACACATTGCTGCTAACTATTGCTAACAGGATAGTTACTTACGATTTGAAAACTGAGGAAATTATTACCGATATTTCGTTTGAACCAGAGATAACATACGAGCCAACTTCAGAGGCATTAGCCGCGCGGGTCTCAGAACCTGAGTCCGATGAGGAAATATCTGCCGAGACAGTACCGATTGTGACCACGATGTATGGTCGGCCTATTTGCCTGTCGGAGACGGCGGCGGTATTGACTTTTGCTTCTGAGCAGGCAGGTCTTCCTGTGGGTAGGGAGAGCTATCGAATCGATTGGCGTCAGCCGGAGGCCTATGAAACGCTCGATAAGGTTTCGTGGCATCCTAGCTACTATGATCCGTTGAACTGCGAAGAAGAGAAACTGTTTGAGGAGACGGTTTCGACTTGGTTTGATGGAGCTCAGTCGCAGTATTTGTTGCATCCAAACCGTCAGCAGTTTGCGCAGCCCTCTTTCTCTGCCAGCCCAAAAAATTGGTCTATGTCTGTTCAGCTACTTTCCGCCGAAACCAGGGCGGAAGAAGTGGTTTCCCTGCCTGCTGGGCCTTGGGTCTATAGGCACGGATTTTTGAAAACGATGAGCTGTTTTTCCTGTGGCTGCGCCTGCTATGAGTCAATAAACATGCGAATGGAGGACGGTCAAATTTATTTTATGCCCTATGGTAAAGCGGTTGAAGATAAGCATCGTGGAATATACAAGCTCGATCGAGAAAGTGCTGATTTGAAATGGCAGCCGATCAAACTCGGCGGTGATGTAGACTCAGCGTTTGCGATTTCCCCAGACGGCTGTCAGGTAGCAGTGAGTGAAGGCGGTGTGCCACAAATTATTGATACCTGTAGTCCGTAAGCACACTGGCTAAGCGCCCACCTGTTGATTCAATCGCCTGTGGTTTGAACAAGGAGTGTTCTTTGGCGAGGCCCATCCAATTCTATGAACATGATGGACTGATAGGTGCCGAGGGCGAGCTTACCTTCTACGATGGGGACGATTTCGCTGGTGCTGAGGGTCATGGCCATGAGGTGCGAGTGGGCATTTTCGGGTTCGTCTGGTGGCACAACGCGGAGATGCAGGTCGTTGTGGAGGTATTTGCCCTCAGGTGGAGCGAGCTTGCGGAGGTAGGTTTTGATGTCTGTAAGAAGGCGATTTTCGTATTCGTTGATGGCGAGGGCGGTGGTGGTGTGGCGAGAGAAGATGAGGGCCTGACCGGATTGGATGCCTTGTTCGTTGATGAAGGTTTGAACTTTTTCGGTGACGTCGTAAATGTCGATGCTTTCGACTGTAGAGATGTTGAGTAGGGTGCTGACGATAGTCATGATGGTTGTCGTGATGAGGGCGATCCAATCATAGAATGGGCGAGGTCTGCTAAAAATGGGAATGTATTTGACGCTGGCTCGGCTGGATGTGCAGAAACAATTGCAGCTGAGTGAAGATGCGATGAGTGTGGTAGAAGCGACGGAAGCAGTGATATACGCCCCTGCTTCTTTTGCGGAGCCGTCGGATTGGGTGCTGGATTTGGGGAAGGCGGCACACACCATAGAGACGGTATTGCAGGTGTATCTGTCAGAGCTGTCTAAGGATGTGGTTCATGGATTTGTCACGGGGATTGAAGTGGGAGAGGATACGGGGTATGGGCGGCCTCGCTACTTGCTACCGGAGCGAGTGAGTGCGATCGCTCAATTACTGAAATCGCTACCGCCTGACCCATTGCCCATTGCCGACCCGACAGGCTACACGCCCGACTCTCGTTTAGCGACAGATCCACAGCTGAGAGCTGTTCGTAATAATTTGCAGATGATTGGTGTGGACTTTGGCTATGCGGAAGAGGTGGCGGCTCTGGGGTGTGCGATCGCTGCTCTGATTGATTTTTACCAGCAGGCCGAAGCGAATCAGCAGGGTCTGTTGTTGTTTCTTCGTTGACACTGTAGCGACCAGCACTTTTGAGAAGGATATGGACTGCAAAGCGCTGATTTATAGCGCGACTCGGCAAGAGGTGATTACCCCTATTTACCCGAATCGCCTCGTGAAATGGTCTGTTTCGTCATTACCTCAGGCGATTGATGAAATGACATTCTCGAATACGTTGAGCCCAGTGCCTAATTGAGCCCAGTGCCCAATATTGTGTTGTTACCAGGCGGTCAAGAATTTGTCGTTGTGCCTGAGAAAATGATGGCCGATCCTTTTTTAAGAGGCTCTACCGGATAGAGGACGCTGCGCAAGGACAGATTACCTGTTTGGGCCGATTCGATGGTGGTACGAGCTAAAGATGGCTATGTTGAGTCGATGGTAAGGATGGATGCGGTGGTAAATGCGATCGCTCTCGATAGCGCACGGCAGCAAATTATTGCGGCGACTAAAGCTGGCATACAGGCGCTTCAAATTGGCGCGTAGAGCGTGATTGGTTGGCTGCATAGTCAGAACCGCTGACTTTTTCGGCAGGTTCTAACCTGGATTATGCCGTTGCATTGCAAGTAGTTAGCCATAAGTTAGCCTTTCTCAGCCTTTAACGTAGCCTTTCGCCCTGTCTAATAGACACATGGAGCTAGCGCATAGCTCAAAGAAACAAACGTAACAACAACTTAGGTAATACCCATGCGACGCTTAATCCTTTCCGCTTTCTCTGTCGTACTTGCAACTGCAGCCATCGCACCCGCCGCTCAGGCGCTGCCTGAACTCGATTCCAAGTTCAGTCTTCAGACACTACGCCTCAGCGAATTCGACACTCGCAATAAATCTGAAGAGTACTCAGAGCCTTACTATTCACAGCCTGCTACATATAACACTCCTCAAAACGCCGCCGAGCAAGAAAGTGCCCAAACGTCTGAACCCAGCGCATGGGAGCCCGCTGAATCCACCGTATGGGAGACCACAAAAATCCAGGAAGAGGCCTCTTCTCCAGCGCTTTCCCTGACTGATCGACGCCATGAATCACTCGATCGCAGTTAGGTAACTTTTGTTGCCTTTACTTGTTCGTCTATCATCACAACACCCTGCTCAACCAAAGGCCCTTTGTTGATTATTGCGCGACTGATTATTGCGCGACTTCAGTGTTCCTTTACATACAATTCACACGGTCTTTAAATCCATCTTGCTGCTGAGCCTCGTAATACTTTCAAGACGCCCTGTCGAGTGAAATTGACGAGAATGTAGCTTTGGCGACATTGATTCCCGTCTGAACGATCGATAGAATCTTAACTGTAACGGAATATAACGGCGTCTTTCCTTCTCATTTCACTTTTCTGTTATCTGTGCAGCCCCATCGGCTTCGCCCCCAAATCGTTGGTGTTCCATATGTCTTTTCGTGTAGCCTCAGCCAGAGTTGCGCTAGCAGCTTTAGCATGTTTTCTGTGCATTTTTAGTTCTGCTGTTTTGCCGAGTGAGGTGATGCCTCGTGCGGTTGCCCATCAGCTCAACCAAAGCTATCTCTATTTGCAAATTGGCGAATCATCAATTTCGGCGCGAGCAGAGTTGCCAATTACCGACTTAAACGATGTTCTCTCGCTGGGCTTTGAGCCCGACAAAAGGGTTGGCCCCGAGCAGCTTGCGCCCCATATAGAAGATATCAAGGCCTATGTGGCTGAGTATGTCAGCGTAGAGTGTCCGCCGCAGAATTGTGAGCTGAGTTTTACGGAGCCCGATTATCTCAATACCTATCAGTCTCAATTTTTACTGCTGAACTACGACCTCACTGGGTTTGAAACGCTGCCCGAATCGTTGCAGGTGAGCTACGACGTGATGCTGGCCGAAAAGCCGCAGAACACCAACATGCTGCTGATAGAAGAAAACTGGAAAACCGGTACGTTTGACAATGAGTCGAATGCGCTGCTGATTTTTGATTCGCCGGGGAAAGTGCAGTCGCTAGATTTGACCTCTGGCAGCCTGCTGCAAGGCTTCTGGGGCGTCGTAAAGCTCGGCGTTGAGCATATTTTGGAAGGGATTGACCATGTTTTGTTCTTGGTTGCGCTGTTGTTGCCGTCTGTACTACGCCGTAAAGATAGCAGTCAGTGGTTTCCGGTCAATAAGTTTTCGACTTCTTTCATCTACATTCTCAAAATTGCGACTGCCTTTACGGTGGCTCACAGTATTACGCTGTGCTTAGCAACGTTGAATCTTGTTCAGGTGCCTTCTCGGTTTGTAGAGTCCATAATTGCCGCTTCGATTGGGTTGGCTGCGGTAGAAATCTTTTACCCCATTTTTAAGGGTCGAGCCTGGCTGATTATCTTTTTGTTTGGGCTGTTTCACGGCTTTGGGTTTGCCGATGTGCTCAGCGAGCTAGGGGTGACGAGTCAGTATACGGCGCTATCTTTATTTGGGTTTAATTTGGGTGTGGAGTTAGGTCAAATCGTGATTATTGCGGTGGTGTTTCCAGTGTTGTATCTGCTGCGAAACCAGCGCCTTTATAATCCCTTTTTGCTGAAGACCGGAGGGTTGGTATTGGGCGCAATGAGTCTGTATTGGCTGATAGAGCGAGCGTTCGATGTAAACATTCGATTTTTGCCGCTGCTGCAAGGGTTGTTTTAGCCTTTGTCGCCAAAGCTGATCTCTCTTTTTGCCTTAAGATAAACAAGTCTGCCCCGCCTTAATATGACGTCTTCTCTCTCTATACAGTCTCCTATTGCTTTCCCTCAGACGTCACCTGGCCTTCCTGTTGCTGTGAACTCCACTGCCGTTCGCCTAAAAACGTGGGTGCTTGCGGTAGATGATATCCGAAAAATTGTGGCTCATGTCGGCTTAGATGAGCTGATGGATGAGATGATTGCGCGACTTTCGGAAGCCTTTTCCCAGTTCGATCCAGCGGATACGGTGGTGCCGGTACGGACGGGGTTCAACTACGAGCATCCTCATGTAGGACTCGTAGAGTGGATGCCGCTGTTTCAAAAGTATCGCCAGATTGTGGTGAAGGCAGTGGGCTACCATCCACATAATCCTCAGGTGCACGATTTGCCGACGGTGCTGTCGACACTGTCTGCCTATGACCCTACTTCCGGACACTTGACGGCGCTGATGGATGGGACGTTTTTGACGGCGCTGCGCACGGGGGCGGCTTCCGCGATCGCTAGCAAACATTTGGCCAATCCTCAGAGCAAAACACTGGGGCTCATAGGCGCAGGCGCGCAGGCAGTGACTCAGCTACATGCCCTTTCTCGCTGTTTTGAGCTGAAAGAAGTATTGGTCTTTGATAGTGATGTGCAGGTAGCGAAGTCCTTTGTTGAGCGAGTAATGGGTTTGCATCTGCAAGATATAGAGATTCGACAGGCGAGCTTAGCAGAGATAGTCGCCGAGGCGGATATTTTGTGTACGGCCACTTCGGTTGAGGTGGGTGAGGGGCCCGTATTTACAGATGCTGGGCCGAAGCCGTGGCTGCATGTGAATGCGGTGGGCGCTGACTTTCCAGGGAAAGTGGAGATTCCGTTAAGTTTGTTGGATCGAAGCTTTGTGTGTCCGGACTTTCGGGCACAGGCGATCGCAGAAGGAGAGTGTCAGCAGTTTGCTGAACAGGCCTCCATTGGACCTGAACTCTTTGAGGTGATTAAGCAACCTACTCGCTATGTAAATCAACAACGACAGCTAAGCGTATTTGACTCCACAGGATTTGCGCTAGAAGATCAAGTTGCAATGAATATGATGCTGGACTACGCTAAAGCTCTAGACCTAGGCAGCTGGGTTAGCCTAGAGAGTGCGGCAGCAGATGTGAAAAATCCTTACAGTTTTGTGGTGGGTGGTTAGGGCGATGGATTTTTCTTGGTCGGAAGAACAGCTGGCGTTTAAGCAAAAGGTGATTGACTTTGCGCAGAACACGCTCGACAGCAGCGATATCATTGAGCGCGACTACTCGGGAAAGTTTTCTTGGGAGAATTGGAAAAAGTGCGCTGACTTTGGCATTCAGGGCATGTGCATGCCCGAGGAGTATAGCGGCTCTCCAGCGCTAGATATTATGACGGCGGTGCTAGGAATGGAGGCGGTGGGCTATGGCTGTAAAGACAATGGCTTGACGCTGGCGCTAAACGCGCAGATGTGGACAGTGCAGATTTTGCTCTCGCAGTTTGGCTCGCCAGAACAGAAACAGAAGTATTTGCCCAAGCTCTGCAATGGCGAATGGATCGGGGTACATGCGCTCTCTGAGCCTGACTCTGGTTCGGATGTGTACAGCCTGAAGACGTCGGCAACAAAGTGTGAGGGTGGGTACATTCTCAACGGGCGCAAAAAGTTTGTGACCTGCGCGCCGATTTGTAATATGGCGCTGGTATTTGCCACTCTGGATGCAAGTTTGGGCAAGTGGGGCCTGACGGTGTTCTTGGTAGATCGAGACATGCCGGGCTTTTCGACGGGGCCAGTGAAAGAGAAAATGGGGCTGCGGACTGCGCCGTTTGGAGAGGTGTTTTTTGAAGACTGTTTTGTGCCAGAAGAGAATCGTCTGGGGCCAGAAGGGGCAGGGTTTAGCTTTTCTCATAGTTCGCTAGAGTACGACCGTTGCTTTAACCTAGCGAGTGAGCTAGGGGCGATGGAACGGCAGCTAGAGCGAACTAATGACTATGCTAATTCGCGTGAGCAGTACGGACAGCCCATTGGAAAGTTTCAGACGGTTTCTAATCGGGTGGCGGATATGAAACTGCGGCTAGAGACAGCGCGGTTGCTGCTGTACAAAGTGGCTTGGCTAAAGGAGAAAGGAGAGCCTGCGATGCTGGAAGCGGCGATGCTGAAGCTGCATTTGAGTGAGTGCTATGTGGCGTCTGGGCTAGATGCGGTGCGGATTCATGGCGGTAATGGTTATTTGACGGAGCACGGGGTAGAGCGAGACTTTCGCGATTCGGTGGGCGGTGTGATTTATGCGGGTACGTCGGATATTCAGCGGAACATTATCGCGCGATCGCTAGGACTGTGAGCATGGTGTATCTGTTGTCTCAAATTCTAGACCGTTCGGCGCAGCGCTATCCTGACCATGAGGCGTTTCGCTGTGAGGGCGTGGGGTTGACCTATGCTGAGCTGTTGCAGCGGGCGAACGGACTGGCGCAGTGGCTGGTGGCGGCGGGTGTGGAAAGGGGCGATCGCGTTGGCATTTATTTGAACAAGTGTTTGGAGAGTGCGATCGCCGTCTATGGCATTTGGAAAGCGGGCGCAGCCTACGTGCCGCTAGACCCAAATGCGCCGACCGAGCGGACAGCCTATGCGATGAATCACTGTGGGATTCGGTGCTTGATTACGCAAAAAGGGAGAAGATCGCGCATCCCAGATTTACTTGCTGCCACACCCAATCTCTCGTGTATTGTTGGTCTTCCAGACTCTTTTGAATTAGCGAAGCCGCTAATCCGCTGTGACTGGGCGAATCTTCCTGTTGTGGACGATGCTCCCACTGTACGCACCATAGAGCAAGACCTTGCGTACATGATGTATACGTCAGGGTCTACTGGTACGCCAAAAGGCATTATGCATACCCACCGCAGCGGCCTAAACTACGCTCGCATGGCGGCGGATACATACGGCCTGACACATGAAGATCGCCTAGGAAACCATTCTCCTTTGCACTTTGATATGTCTACATTCGACTACTTCTCGGGGCCACTGGTCGGGGCCACTACAGTCATCATTCCTGCGGCCTACACCAAGCTGCCTGCGAGCCTATCTCAACTGGTGCAAGATGAGCGCATGACGATTTGGTATTCTGTTCCTTTTGCGCTGATTCAGCTGTTGTTGCGCGGCGTACTGGAAGCGAGAGACTTGAACGCTTTGCGCTGGGTGCTATTTGGCGGAGAGCCCTATCCAGCGAAGTATATGTACGGCTTGATGGAAAAACTGCCCCAGGCTAGGTTTAGCAATGTGTATGGACCAGCTTAGATCAATCAATGTAGCTACTATCACGTGCCACCATTGGCCAAAGGTGAGTGCATTCCCGATGCTGTTGCACCCATTGGGAAGATTTGGCCGAATGCGGAGGAGCGAGTGGTAGACGATGATGACCAGCTAGTGGTCGCTGGTGAGGTGGGGGAGCTACTGGTGCGCACACCAACGATGATGCAGGGGTATTGGCAAAGACCAGATTTGAACGAGAAGGCCTTCTATCGTACTGAAGTTGCGAATCAGGTGGCGGTGTTCTATCGAACGGGCGACCTTGTGCAAGAGATTGATGGCAACTATCAGTTTGTGGGTCGTAAGGATCGGCAGGTGAAGACGCGAGGCTACCGAGTCGAACTGGATGAAGTGGAGGCTGCGCTGGTGGCTCATTCGCTAGTGGAAGAGGCGGCGGTCTACATGGTTCCTGCTGAAGCGGGGAGTCATCAGGTGGCGGCAGCGGTGATTGTAAAGGAAGGCACGCCGCCCGGTGAAGCTGACTTGCTGCGGTTTGTTGCGGGAAAGCTGCCTGCCTATGCGGTGCCGCAGCGGCTGGAGGTTGTGGACGCGTTTCCTCGAACGGGGACGGGGAAGATTGACCGACGGGCCTTACAGTCTGCGGTAAGCGCTTCTGCGACCGGGCTGTGCAGCTCTCCGGGGCACCCAAAACGCTAGCAATATTTGTTGTAGAAAACTACTCACTACCTTCTCTCATGGACAACTCAGAAATCCTCAAAAAATTTATCAGTGAGTCTTTACTCAACAATCGTCAGCAGGTGGAGGCCGATGACGATTTGCTCGGTGAAGAGATTATCGATTCTATGGGCGTTATGCGGCTGGTCGCCTTCGTAGAAGAGACTTTTTCTTGTAAGGTGCCGCAGTCTGACATTACCATTACGAACTTTCGCACGATTAAGGCGATTGATGCTTACTTAGCGGCTAGGAGCCTGTAATAAAATGAAGGCTGCTACAGCATCTACTCACTTTTCCAGCCAGTCCTCTAGCCAGTCCTCTGGCCATTCTGAGGCGCAAGACTATAAGAATCAATCGCCTTCAGCACAGTTTGAGCTGACAACGGCGCAGCGTTTGCTGTGGCTAGGGCAGAAGCTCGCACCTGACTCGCCGCTATACAATATGGCGTTCTTGTTTACGCTGAATGGCGAGGTGGATGTAGAACACTTTCAAGCTGCGTTTCAGGCGGTGGTAGAGCGTAGCGATGCATTGCGAACGGTGATTGATGAGACTGAAGGGGCGGCGAAGCAGCAAGTGCTTCCTCAGCTAGATTACGCTGTGTTTGTGCTGGATTTTCGTGAGGAAGCAGATCCAGAGGCGGTTGCTCGTGTATGGGCTGAAGATAGAGCACAAAAGCTGTTTGACCTTTCGGTTTGTTTGTTCGATACGGTATTGATTCGTCTGCCGAATGGTCGGACGATGTGGTATCTCAATCAGCATCACTTGATTACCGATATTGCGTCGGTGAAACTGTTGTTTGAAACGGTCAGTGATTGTTATCAGCGATCGCAAGCAGGAACGTTGGCCGATATGCCGAGTTTGCCCGCTTACACAGCAGTAGACTTGGCTACACCTTCGGCGCAGTCTGTGGACCATTGGCGGCAGTGCGAGGCCAATCCGGTGGCGCTGTATCATCGGACGGCAGGGCAGGTGTCGTCTGCCTCGCAGGGTAGGTCGAACCGGGTTTCTTGTGAGTTGGGCCCAGAGAGAACAGCTGCGCTTAAGACATTGGCAATGGACTCGGAAGCAACCGCGCTGACGCCAGCGTTATCGCTGTTCAATGTGGTAGCGGGGATTTTGTTCGCCTATTTGGCTCGGGTGAGTCAATGTAATCAGCTAGCTGTCGCAACACCTGCCCACGGTCGCCCTACGCGATCGCTTAAAGAAACCCTAGGTGTGTTCATTGAGCTATTTCCGCTGCTGGCTGAGGTAGAAGACGGTGAAACCTTTGCGTCTTTGCTAGCTAAGGTGAGCGAAAGTAGCGGGCAGCTGTTGCGCTACGCGGAGCCGGGTGCGAGTGAGTCGGCCCCAGGGCGCGATGTGAATGTGGTGTTGAATTTTATTCCCACGCAGATATCGGACTTTGCCGGGATGTCTGTGCGTTCTGAATGGGTGCATGCAGCTGCGGCTGATCCGCGTCACCATTTGCGGTTGCAGGTGCATGATTTTGATCGGCGAGGCAGTTTGCAGCTGCATTTTGATTTTAACGAGGATGTGTTTGACAGAGAGTTGCAGGCGCGGGTACCGAGTCATTTCTTGGCTTTGGTAGATGCGGTACTGGCGGATCGGCATCAGTTAATCGCAGATGTGAATTTGGTGGGGAGGGAGGAGCGATCGCATCTCTTTTCTCTCGCCCAGTCCCCTCCCTGTGAGCCGGTTTGTCGCAGTGTTGTAGCGCTATTTGAGGCGCAAGTGGAGAGGACGCCGGGTGCCATTGCTACAACCTGCGAATCTCAGCAGTTAACCTACAAACAGCTAAATGCCAAAGCGAATCAGCTTGCGCACTATCTGAGAACGAAAGGTCTGAGAACGAAAGGTCTGAGAACGGAAGGTGTCGAAGCAGAGCCTCCTATTGGCATTTGCCTTAACCGCTCTACAGAAATGCTGATTGCGATTTTTGCCGTCCTCAAAGCAGGTGGTGCTTATGTGCCCATCGAGCCGAGCCATCCCTCCGAGCGAATTTCCTACATTTTGCAAGATACTCAGGTTCACTGGGTATTGACTCATTCGACTTTGGCCCATCGGTTAGTCGGCGACACAGAACGGTTGCTGATAGATGCAATCGATTTATCAGAACAATCCGACAGTAATTTAGAAGAGTCTCCTACGCTCAGTCAGCTGGCTTACTTGCTATATACCTCTGGCTCTACCGGCCTGCCAAAAGGTGTAGCGATTGAGCATCGTTCGCTTGTGAACTATGTACAGTGGGGTATTGCAAAGTATGTTCGTGGCAGGCTACTCTCTTTTCCGCTCTTTACACCTTTAGCTTTTGACCTGACAGTAACGTCTGTTTTTGTCCCGTTACTCTCTGGTGGCCAAGTTGTTATTTATCCAGAAGGTGAAGAGCCTATTGACCTCTCCTTACAGCGAATTTTTCAAGAGAACGCGGTAGATGTGATTAAGTTGACGCCTTCTCATCTGTCGCTGGTACAGGGGATGCCTCTCGGTTCTCGGGTGAAGACGCTGATTTTAGGTGGAGAAGATTTGAAATCTGCTTTGGCTACTGAGGTTGTAGCAGGGCAGGAAGGGCTAGAGCTTTATAAAGAGATAGGGCAAACAGAAGCGACTGTGGGCTGTATGATTCATCGGTTTGACGCGTCAGATGCTGCGCTATCTGTTCCGATCGGCAAGCCAGCGATGGGGTCAGAGATTTATTTGCTAGATGAGCGGATGAATCTTGTTCTGGAAGGTGATGTCGGTGAGATATTTATTGGTGGACCTGGGTTAGCAAGAGGATATTTCAACCGGGCTGAGCTGACGGTTGAGCGGTTTGTAGTGTGGGAAGGTCGTCGGCTTTATAAGACGGGGGACTTGGGTCGGTGGCGAGCTGACGGTGTGTTGCTTTATTTGGGTCGGTGCGATCGCCAAGTGAAAATTCGCGGACACCGGGTAGAGCTGGGAGAGATTGAAGCAGCCGTGGCGGCGCATCCCCAAGTGACAGCAAGTGCGGTGAGTGTTGTGCATCCGCAGGTGGTAACGCAGCCTAGCTCGCTGAGCTACTGTACGCAGTGTGGCCTCGCCTCGAACTATCCAGGCGTGAGCTTTGACGAAGCAGGCGTATGTGATATTTGCCGAACGTACGAGACTTATCGACACCGAGCGGAGCAGTACTTCCGGTCGATGGAAGCGTTGCGAGTGCGGCTAGATAAAGGCAAGCAGCGTAAAACAGGTGACTATGATTGCATGATGCTGCTCAGTGGTGGAAAAGACAGTACCTATGCATTGGCCCAGCTAGTGCATATGGGTTACAGCGTATTTGCCTTTACCCTAGACAATGGCTACATTTCGGAAGGCGCAAAAGAGAATATTCGGCGGGTGGTGAAAGCGCTCGATGTAGACCATGTGTTTGGTACAACGCCTGCGATGAATGAGATTTTTGTAGATAGCCTAGAGCGACACTGCAACGTGTGCAACGGCTGCTTCAAAACTATCTATACGCTGAGTATGCAGATGGCTTACGACATGGGAATCCCAACGATTGTGACTGGGCTCTCTCGGGGACAGTTTTTTGAAACGAGGCTGAGTGAGGAGTGGTTTACACAGCTGTTTGGGCAGCCAGAATTTGACCCGGATACGATTGATGAAACGGTGCTAGAAGCGCGGAAGGTATACCACCGTAGCGACGATGCAGTCTCTCAGCTGATGGACGTGAGTGCGTTTGAATCAGACGATATTTTTGAGGCGATTGAGATTGTTGATTTTTATCGGTATAGCGATGTGGAGCTAGCGGAGATGCTGGCGTTTTTACGCGATCGCCTTCCTTGGATTCGCCCTGCTGATACGGGCCGCTCTACCAACTGTTTGATCAACGATGCTGGCATATATGTGCACAAGCAACAGCGTGGCTATCACAACTATGCGCTGCCCTACAGCTGGGATGTGCGCATGGGCCACAAAACGGTAGATGAATGTATTGATGAGCTAAATGACGAAATCAACGTCGGCGAAGTGAAACAGATGTTGAAAGAGATTGGTTTCGACGCGCAGCGCAGTACTGAAGCGCAGTTGGCCGCTTATTACTGTACAAAAGAAGGGCCTGAAGAAGCGCTTGAAGGCGTACTGCCTAATCTTTCTACTGCCGATCTCAGAGAATTTCTGGCGCAGCGGCTGCCAAGTACGCTGGTACCGGCTTACCTGATTCCGCTAGATACAATGCCGCTAACGGCCAATGGCAAGGTCGATGTAGCAGCCTTGCCTGCTCCTCAGAGCAGTCGCCCAGAGTTGGCCTCTACTTTTGTGGCTCCGCAGACAGGGATCGAGAAATTGCTGGCAAAGCTATGGCAGCAGGTACTCAAAGTAGACACTATTGGCATTCACGACAACTTTTTTGACCTCGGTGGCGATTCTATTATGGCGATTCAGATTGCAGCGAGGCTGTCTGAATCGGGCTTTGTGCTGTCGCCAAATGATATTTTTCAGTATCCAACGCTGTCTGAGATTGCGGGCGTTGTTGCTCCTGAAGTGAATGCTGCGCCGGAAGTGTTGGCTGGCGAGGTGCCGCTGACGCCGATTCAGCAGGCGTTTTTTGAGCTGGAGCCGTTGGCCCCGGAGCAGTTTACGCAAACGGTGCTGTTGGATGTTGATGGGCTGTTGGATAGTGAGATTTTGCGGATGGCGGTGCGATCGCTCACAGCACATCACGACAGCCTACGACTGAGCTATGAGCGCACTGAATCTGGATGGGTGCAGCGTTACCAAGCTTCGGTGAGCGCGGAGCAGTTTTCTGTGGTGTCGTTGGCTAGTCAAGAGAGTTCACAGCGGGTGAAAGAAGAGATTGAGAGGCTTCAGAAACAGCTGAATTTAGCTGAGGGTGATTTAGTAAGAGCTGTGCTCTTTGATTTGGGCGAACGCCAGCAGTTGGGAATAGTTGTTCATCACTTGGTGGTGGATGCAGTGTCTTGGCAGACGCTGGTGAAGGATTTGGAGACGGTGTATGGACAGTTGCAAGCGGGTGAGGATGTGGTGCTGCCGCCGAAGACGAGTTCGTTTAAGGCGTGGGCTGAGGGATTGAAGGAAGTTGAGCTGGCGGCTGAGGAGACAGCGTATTGGGAGAATGTGGTTTCGACTACGCTCAATCACCGGGTTGGTGTTATGGGGTTTGTTGATACAGAGGGGCAGCCGGCGTCTCAAACAATTTCTCGACAGTTGGACAGAGCCTTAACTCAGAAATTTTTGCAAGGCTCTAATCGTCCTCAAGAAAAAATTCTGGCCGCTGTAACGCTGGCTCTGACTCGTCAAAAGGAGGAATCGACCCACTGTATTGACTTAGAAGGTCATGGACGAGAAGAATCTTTGATGCCAGGTGCTCGGTTAGTAAGAACAGTAGGCTGGTTCACGACTTTGTTTCCACTGGTGTTAGTTTGCCAAGAGGATGAAACTGAGACACTGCGAGCTGTGAAGACTGCTTTGCAGAAAGTTCCTCAACATGGGATTGGATACGGGATTTTGAAGTATCTGAAATCAGGTGCTGTTTCAGACCGCTTGAAAGAACAACCCGCTGCGGAGATTTTGTTCAACTATTTGGGCGCTTTAGAACAGCTGCTGCCCGCTCAGTCGATGTTTAAGCTAGCAGAGCCTTTACAGGTCTCGCGAAGCACGCAGCAAAAGAGATCACACCCTGTAGAAGTCAGCGCCTTCTTACGAGAAGATCAGCTGCAAATTGACTGGTGCTATAGCAAAGTGGATACGCCAACAGTGCAGGCTTTAGCGGATGAAACAATGAAGCAGCTGCAGCTGTTGACAGCAGAGCCATCAGATACGCCAGTAGCTGAAGACTTTCCGCTAGCGAATCTCGATAGCCAAAAGCTCGATAAGCTCTCCTCCTTGCTCGGTAAGCTAGATGGCTTGGAGGGACGCCTGTGAAAAATGTAGCTGACATTTATCCGCTTTCTTCTGTGCAGCTGGGAATGTTGTTTCATACGCTAGCTCAGTCGGAGGCTGCTGAACAGACAGGTGTATATGTAAACCAGTACACCTGCCGACTGAGCGGAACTTTGCGGCAGGATTTGTTTCGTCGGGCTTGGGAGCGAACCATTGAGCGGCACCCGGTGCTACGGACGGCGTTTTTGTGGGAGGGGCTCGATGAACCGTTGCAAATTGTACGGCAGACGGTGGAGCTGCCTTGGCAGGTGCTGGACTGGCGCGAGGTAGAAGAGAAGGTGCAGGCGACACGATTGGAGACTTTTTTGAAGAGCGATCGCACCCAAGGCTTCGATCTTGCACAAGCCCCTGCGCTTCGCCTCACTCTGATTCAGCTCGCACCCGACGCATTTCAGCTGGTGTGGAGTTCTCATCATATGCTGTTCGATGGATGGTCTTTACCGTTGATTTGGCAGGACATGCTGGCCTATTACGATGCGCTGCTGACAGAGACTTTGCCTCAGCTGGATCCTGCTAATCCCTATCGTGACTATATTGCTTGGCAGCAGGCAAAAGCTTCAGGCGAAGCTGCCGATAAGGCAGAGAAATTTTGGCGCTCGCAGCTCTCAGGTTTCACGGAGCCTACTTCTTTGCCAGGTGCTCGCACGGTGTCTGTTGAAGCGGCTCAGCCCTATCAACAGCAAGAAAAAAGGTTAGATAAAGACTTTACTCAGCATCTTGGCGCGGTCGCTCGTCAGCATCGCCTTACGCTAAATACGTTGGTTCAAGGTGCTTGGACTCTGCTGTTGCATCACTATAGTGGTCATCAACGGGTGATGTATGGTTCTGTTGTTTCGGGTCGCCCTGCCGAATTGCCCGGTGTAGAAAAAATGGTGGGGTTGTTTATCAATACGCTGCCAGTGTGTAGTGTAGTAGAACCCGACCAGCCATTAGTGACTTGGTTGGCAGAACGCCAGCAACAGCTTCTGTCGTTGCGAGAGTATGAAGCAAGCGCTCTAACAGATATACAGCGATGGAGTGAACTTCCCGCTGGCAGTGCTTTGTTTGAAAGCATTGTGGTGTTTGAGAATTACCCAGCGGCAGCGGCTCCTGATTTAGGCTTTACTGTAGAGCAGGCCCGCTATATCGAGCAAAGCAACTATCCCTTAGCTCTGTTGGTGGTGCCAGGTGATTCTTTAGAACTGCTGCTACTGTACGATACGGCTCGGTTTGAAGAGGGTGCGATCGCTCGTTTGCTAGAGCACATGGTGCTGTTGTTGAAAGCCTTTGTAGAACAACCACAGGCGAAACTCTCCGAATTGCCGCGTTTGACCGCTACTGAGCGAAGCGCCTTAGCTGCCTGTTCACCCTCTAAGCCCGATACCAAAAAAGCCCTGACGATTCATCAATTGATTGAGGTGCAGGCAGTGAAAACGCCTCAAGCTGAAGCGGTGGTGTTTGAAGGGCAAGTGCTGACTTATGACGAGCTGAACCGACAGGCAAATCAGCTGGCGTCGTTGTTGCGATCGCATCAGGTCATATCGGGTAGCCGAGTCGCCCTGTGTCTCAATCGTTCTTTAGACATGGTGGTTTGCATTCTCGCGGTGCTCAAGGCTGGTGCAGCATACGTTCCTCTCGATCCAGACTATCCTCAGAGTCGGCTGGCTTACTGCTTGAAAGATACTAATCCTGCTGTCGTTTTGACAGAGCGATCGGTTGAACTACCTGCTGTTTCTGTTCCTCTGTTGTATGTAGATGAGCTATGTATAGATGAGCCTTCTTTTCGTGAACAGCTCCTCTCCTGGGAGGAGTGCCCGCAGGGCGAGGTGGGCCCGCAGCCAGAAGACTTAGCCTACATTATCTACACCTCGGGCTCTACAGGCCGACCCAAAGGGGTGATGGTGAGTCATCGCAATCTTGTGCACTCTACTCAAGCGCGCTTTTCCGTCTATGCCGAGCCGGTTGGGCGCTTTTTACTACTTTCTTCTATTGCCTTTGATAGCTCTGTCGCAGGGTTGTTCTGGACCTTGTGTCAAGGGGGCACGCTGGTACTTTCGCCTCAGCGAATCGAACAAGATTTGCAGCAGCTGGCTGAGCTAATTACAAAAGAGAGAATCACGCATACGCTTTGTGTCCCCACTCTCTATACGCTGTTGATTGCGAATGTGGAAGTATCTTTGTTGGCAACTTTGCGAACGGTGATTGTCGCAGGAGAAGCTTGTACTCAGTCGCTGGTAAAACAACACTTTGAAAACCTGCCACAAACTCAGCTGTATAACGAGTATGGTCCTACCGAAGCGACGGTATGGTGTACAGCGTATCAAGTACCCGAAAAACTACCGTCGGGGCCGGTTGCGATTGGTACAGCGATTCCCAATACTCAAATTGTGCTGGTAGATAAATCCTTGCGACCTGTGCCGACGGGCGCTGTGGGTGAAATTTGTGTTGGGGGTGAGGGCATAAGCCAGGGCTATTTGAATCAGCCAGAGAAGACAGCAGCGGTTTTCTTTGAGAACGGAATATGGCGTCGCTATTTCGACGAGAGAAATGCTGTCGATAACGTGCAGCGATTTTATAGAACAGGAGATCTGGGTCGGTTTAGAGCTGACGGCGTTTTGGAATGGCTGGGACGACGAGATAGGCAGGTGAAAATTCGGGGGTACCGGATTGAGCTGGGTGAGATTGAAGAGATACTGCGAGAACATCCTTCGGTTCAAGAAGCGATTGTTGTTTCACGCGCTGTCATTTCTAGCGGTGATATAGATAGTAGTGTAGAGGGCTTGGCGCGATCGCTCACGGAACTATCTCCTGAGAAAGCGGTCGCTTTACTCAGTACGGCTGAACAAACAGCCGACCAAATCCCTACGACAGGAGACGCTTAGCAGTGGCTCATATTGTTTGTATCACAGGTGGGCTGACCGGCATTTTTAATGCGAGCTTGGCGCTAGTAGAACAGTTGGTAGTAGCGGGGCATGAGGTGACCTATGCCAGTCCTGCAGATTGGCGAGACGCGGTGGAAGCTCAAGGGATTGCCTATGTGCAGCTAGAGGAGTGGGTGATGCAGCCGAGTGAGCCGCCAATGAGTCGCGCGCTCAAGCTACGACAGATGCGAGGGCGTCAGCGAAAAGCAGTCAGTGAGCTAGGGGTGAAAAACTTTGCACAGCGAATGCGATCGCTCTCCCCCGATCTGTTGCTTATTGATATAGAAATGCATCCGCATATTATGGCAGCAGTAGATGCAGGCTTCGCTGTTGGGCTGCTGTGCCAGTTTTTATCGGTATGGCGTCGTCCCCATGTGCCGCCGATTCATACGAATATCGTGCCAGGTAAAGGCTGGCGTGGGTCTCGGTTGGGTATTGAGCTGAGCTGGCTGCAATACAGATGGCGTAAGTGGCAGGAAATGCAGCGTGAGCGCTGGCGGCGGGTAGGCTGCGATCGCGTATCGATACTGCGATGCTACGCCAAACGTATCGGCTATCGCTATCACTTAGGCTGGGATCAGTGGCTAGTGCCCTATCCTCATAACAACCTTCCTATTCTTTGTTTGAATGCGCGCGAGTTAGATTTTCCTCATGCGCCGCACCCAACGATGCGCTATGTAGGTCCGATGGTGCAGCCTCATCGCCCTCAGTTGCAGGTGAGTGAACAAGCCCAAGATGAGATTACTCATTTTCTCTCATGTCGGTCTCCTAATCGCTTACTGATTTATTGTAGCTGTAGCACTTTTGTTCAGGGCAATGTCAGATTTTTGCAGAGAGTCATTGCAGCGGTTGCAGCGCAGCCTCAATGGGACTTGGTATTGGGCCTCGGCGGCAGGTTGCCTGTGCGATCGCTCGGTGAGCTACCACCCAATGTGTATGCTTTTGACTGGGTGCCGCAAATGTTGTTGTTGCAACATGCAGCTTGCGCTATTTACAACGGGGGCATCAATAGCCTGAATGAGTGCCTTTATTACGGTGTGCCGATGCTGATTTATTCGCTGAAGCGCTACGATCAAGACGGAAACGCGGCGCGAGCGATTTATCATGGCTTGGGGATTGCAGGCGATATTGAGCGAGATAGTGCGGTGCAGATAGGTGAGTATTTACAACAGTTGCTGAGTGATGATGGGTATAGACGGCGAGTGAGCGTGATGAGCGATTGCGCCCGAGCCTACGAGCGAGACAGCCGCGCTGCAAAAGCCGTCGCTACACTGCTACAGTCATCAGGCAGCACGCAGGAGGAGCCACAGTATGTCACAGCTTAGCTCAGACCTTTATCAACGGCTTGCAGCCCTTTCTCCTGCTCAGCGTTCAGAAGCTGGGGAGGAACTACTTTGTGGCTTTCGA